>Ga0310343_10001128_pt1 | contig 13480 bp, 7 predicted proteins | sample HC15DNA2025_MG_FD_203519 | JGI IMG/M metagenome (GOLD analysis project Ga0310343, IMG submission 203519) | Marine microbial communities from station ALOHA, North Pacific Subtropical Gyre - HC15-DNA-20-25_MG | ecosystem: Environmental > Aquatic > Marine > Oceanic | place: Pacific Ocean: North... | reverse complement strand
CCAAGATGGGCATCCCCAATACGTCTGCATTCAAAAAGAATAGCACATTTAAGACAGTAAAGAAATTCGTCACAGGCACATCGAACGCTGCTGTACGCGCACGAAACACACAGAGAAATAGGGCGGCGGTAGGAAGAAAATCGAATAGACTGAAGCAAACGAACAATCAACGATTGTTAGGAATGTCACGAAAGACGGCACGTGCAGAGAGAGTGAGACGAACCGCAAAGAAAGTTGGGACGGCGGCGGGCGTTGCAGGAATAGTCGCGGGAGCTACTGCTGGTGCGGTGGCTCGACCTGATATCGCTGCCAGTCTAGCTACTGTTGGTGTTGCAGGGAGGGATCTCGCCAGCGGGCGGCGATCCGTTTTGAGAGCTGCAGCGACAGGTGGTGTGCAGGGGGTTGCAAGCGCACCAAGCAGAATGGCAAGGGCATTGTAATGTGTCTGTTATAGCAAATTATTGTTAATGTTTTATAATAGCGATGAAATATGAGTTAGTTTGGTTCATAGTCGGATATATGCTCATATTGGGGTTTATACAACTCATTCCTGTCATCCTGGTATACCCAGATGAGAACCATGTCATCTACAGAGACGATCGCGATACGTGCTACAAGTATCGACGAGTCACCATCGACTGTCCAAAAACTTCAGTCAAGAGCGACGAGGTTTGACGCATGAACGAGAACGCTCACCACGCAATCGGAAGCTTTGACGCGGACGGCAAACCGATCACCCTTGAGACCGAGCACAACACCAGTCTTGTTGTTGAGATCAGTACGCCTGACGAGATGCGTGATCATGACAGAACGAGCGCCGGCGATGGGCATGATGTCGATGAGCAGCTTGATGCCACGCTCGGGGTGAAGGCAGTTCCAGAAACCTGGCATGTTACTCTTCTTCACGTGACACGCCAAAAACTCGCCCATCCTCATGTACCCGTTCTCATCCTCCTCCTTGAGCAGCGCCAGCATGGCATCGAACTCGCGACGGGCGTCGAGACGCTCGAAGTGAATGTGGAGGCTCACATTGCCCCGCTCGTCCACCATCTTCTTGTTGAAGAGCGGCAGCAAATCATTTCGGATGCCGAACGCACCACCGATTGCCCCCATGGGGGTGCTGTTTGGGAAGCGGAAGGTGGTCGACATGGGGTGTGTGTTCGGTCTCTGTTGTGTCGTTCTCATGGAATGACGACAGGGGAAGCTATGTGGGCTTGTCTAAGCGGTTACCGGAAATCGTTTCTGTAAGATATACAAACACGTCTTAATAACTAATAACGACGAGTAAAAATTTTCTTTGTTTTCATTAGATGAACCGCAACTACACGTCAGAACCACGAAATGCATGTAAGGTATCGTACGCAAAACTGTCAGATTCGCATGGAAAAAAGGGTCTTTTTGGGCTCGCGCCCGAACTCACTGAAAAAGACAAAATATTTACTAAGACGTTTGTCGATGATGTATTGTGTGACAAAGATAATCCCCTTTTACTCGTTAAATCGAATCCATTTCATTCTATTCCTAATGAGATTGCACTGAAAAATGCTCTGACTTGTTTGACGAAGATTGTATATCCTGAGGATAAGAACAGCGACACTCGAAAAAACACAGAGTACAGTAACAGAGAAATACGCGAAAAGCTGCAAAAATTCGTAGACAATTATCTCATCAACGCAGATTCAGTGTTGAAACGACAGAAGATTGTGCGTGAATGTACAAGAACAGCAGACCCAATCGATACACTATCAGAGTGCAAGAACAATTGTATGTTCAGTGAATACAAAACAACTACAGGGAAACGAGTGTTCTTCCCGCATGACGTAATCGACCAACTAAAGTTATTGAGGGAATCTATAAACGATGATCTCAATTTCGTCAATAGTCTATTGAAAGACTCGGGCAAAGCAAAAGTAGCCCAGTTGCACAAGTTTCGTGGCAGGGATGCAAGGAAGGACAATCTCAAGAAATTAGGTGACAATTCTAAAGTAATAGCGGAGAAGCTAAAGGGGAAATATGGGGCACGGGGTCAAGGAGTGAAAACGGATGCAACTGCTGTTGCGAATCGACTCAAGAAGCAGAGAAAGAAGAAAGTACGAGATCTATTCGCGCTTGTTCAAAACGGTTCTACGGGAGGTGTAAACGATGCACTCAAAGAATACTTCACGATGAATAGGGTACTCGACATCAACACCAAATCATTGAAAATGAATCGGCGTCCGGGTGAGGGAAATTATTACAGACCTGCTCAGAAGCGACAGACTACACCCGAGCTTAGATTGAAGAAAAAAGCCATTGATTCCATAATGAAAAGATTTAGGGATGATCCAACCGCATTAGGCGCAAAGTCACTACTGGAAAAAGATTTCCCTAAATTGAATAGACCGTTAAGGCTAAAAGGGACGGGGGTGACTCAAGGTGGTAATCGGAAGGATTATTCGCGGTTGAGTCAATTCGACGTGAGAGAACGACCTGTCCCTAAGAATGACAGCAGCACCATATCGGTGACAACATCTAACAAAAAGGGTAAGGGTTTAGAGATTGATGTCTGTAACCCTAATGCTGGCATCACAAAGTATTGCTTGTACCAAGATGACATTGAAGAGCTCAATGGTATGACAATGGGGAATCTGAGGGCTGATAATTCTTATGAAATTGTTCCCTTCATTGCGTCGGGAGATTACATCAAACAGAAAACGGGAAACAGAACTACGTACTTGCGGGTGAAAATAGATCCAACGGAGCAAAAGATGATTCTTGGTCCCATGGGACAGATGTTACTAGACATAAAGGATGTGACAACGATACAAAGCAATGCGAATCCAAAACCAATAGATGCCAGCACATACCCATTGAGATTGGCTGATGGAAGTGCAAAAACATTCAAAGAAATGTTGAAATATCTATCGACACTCATTCAAAACAAATTCATAGAAGCAGTTCTGATGGTCGATAAAATGCAAAAATCAGGCGCTCAAATGAATGCAGTCTCCATTGATAAAAGGATAGCGATGGATAAGGAAATATATCTACCACATGCTATCACAATTGTGAAAAGAAAGGGGGTTCCCTACATTGGGTTGATCGTGCGAGATGGAGGTAACAACAAGAAGCAGAATAAATTCGTATTGCAAATTCCGAATCGACAGCAATTTATAGATATAATTGGTGAAGAAATGACACCAGGGTTTGCAGCACAACATATTCACCCTAAGGAAGACGGAGTCTACTTCATACTACACAAGGCTACCAGATTAGGATTGGGGGCGCAGGTTCTTGATGCAACCACAGCGAGCGCCAAGTTAAGACGGTATGTGAGAGACATGAATTTGAAGGGTTTGAGTGAAGATCTGAAAATGTGGGCTACCAAAAATCAAACGGATACTAGGGACGTGATGTTATCGCCTATATCTCCAATCCTCGATTACGTGAGAGAGAAAACGGGTAAATCTCGTTTGGATTACAAATACGACAGAGAGCTGAAGGGAGCACGTGAGAAGGAACGGCGGCGGAGACTACCGTTACCGACTGTTGCCGGTGTACAAATGCCGGCTGCAAGGTATAGTGCGGGTATTCAGCGTGCGATCCCTGTCAACAAGAGGAACCCCAATCTTCCTGTAGTGCCGGCCATACCAGTAGGGTACGCCATGTGAGTCTAACCATTGTTTGGGCTCAAGTAGTAGCCTATCGGAGCAGACATTCCATAGTCCGTGTCCCCCTCGTAGCATGTCGTTCTTCGCCTGCAGCAGCAGATCGTACCCCTGGTTGAACTCCTCCATTGCCTCCTTCATCTTCTCATCAGAGTAGTTGAGCTGCAGCCGCAGCTGTAGAGGACACGGGGTCCATGATTGGTTCGCTTCGAACGACCTAATCGATTCTTTTCACCGTGGTTGAGGGGAACTCATGTGACGTCCCTCGACTCTCGACTGTTTTAATTGTCGGTAAGAACATTTTGTTCGTTCAAATCTACATCCTCCATATCGGCCATATCCTCATCTAAATCTGGATCTCCCATCAAGTTCATATCGTTCTCCTCGTCAAACCCCGGTAATATTCCATGTTCACACCATTCTGACTCAATCCTGAACAACGAGTTCTGATAGTTACTGTCTTCCCGGCACGGAACACAAGTCTTCAATACATATAACGCAACGCGAGGCGCTAAACTTCCTTCCTCGTCAAAGGACTCCTCGTGTTTGGTGAGCGCTGCCCCTATGGCAACGGACAACGAAGAATCGAGAACATCGCTGAACAGCTCTGCGATGCTATCATGAACGAAACGATCGTATGTGGCCCACCATTCGTCGCCCAAAATAGATATTTTTGCAAGCACGTCCTTATAGTTTGGAAAATCACCCGAGGATGCCCCGTACTCCAGCTCCTCACTGTCTTGAATGGGTTCGTTCTCCTGTGGGTCTATGAAGTTCTCAAATGTCAATTCACGTAACAACTCGCGGTCCACTTCATCACTTGTCGTTGACACTTGCTGAATAATATTGTCTAATTCCTCATACGAGATATTGTCACCGTTGATATCTCTAAAATCATCGATGGAATCTTCGACGGATTTGAGGAGTGTGTGCGTATATTCGCTTCTCAGTTCTGGATTCTTCAACTTCAGTATACGATCGGACATTGTTCATAACGTGATTCAGGTATCTTTAAATTATTCGTCTAAATGTCAAAATAATGGCGCTAAAACAGTATTTTCACTATTTACCCTGGCAACAGGCGGAACTTTGTTATTATTGTTCCATTGTCCAATTTGTGGATTCCATTGTTTCCTCGTTGGTGCCTTACCACGTGGTCGTTTGAACAAACCCTTGGAGTTTTTTGCCAGTGGGTTCTTTTCCTTCTTAGGTTTCTCATTCAACAACTTCGTATTCGTTGCTACATTCTGCATATTTTGACCTGGTTCATTCTTTGGGGTGTTTTCCTTCATATTGAGTCGTCTCTTCAAATACTTGTCATCTTTCATATCAAACTGCTCTGCCATATACTGCCATGGCTTAGGTTGCTTGGGTGTTCCACGGATAGGTTGTGAGAGTAATTGTTTTTTAGCATCATACAAGAGTGTACTTTTGTTTAAGTTCTTACTAAATTTATCGTTGAACTTCCTACCCCTACCCTCCTTTATACGTTGTAACATACGCGAAAGCATGGATACTAAAAGGGCAGTGTCGTGCTTTCCAGTAAGGATTGCCAATTTTTTGGCGTCTTCAAGAGACAGGAGACGAGTTTTGTCTTTTGTATCACCGAGTTGTCCAATATCCACCTTTGTTCCCTTGACACCCTTTGTGTAAATGTCCATACGTGTAACACCTGGGGTAGCCCAATCGGAGTTCTTTTTCAACTCGTTGGAGTGTAAATTCACAAAAGCAGCGTCTTCTTTCGTTTGTTTACTTTTCAGTCTACGTTGCATTTCTTTGAATTTCCGCTTTTGTAAGCCCCGTATTAGTCCCACACCGTGTTTTTGAATAAGAGCAGCTGCCTCCAAGTTTGTGGCAAACTTATGTTTTCCCAACAGGCGGTTAGCGGAGTCTCCAGATTTGTATTTCCTTTTATCAGCATTCATTTCACCGATGCTACCACCCAATCTTCTCAGAACACCTACTTTGTTCCTGGAATCTTTATATCTCTCTGAAACTGGCAACGCCTTGAATGTTGGTATCTGTTTATCGAATTCTTCCAACCACTGCAGTTCTTCTTCTTCGAGTGGTCGATTCACAACAAACCCTTTTTTATTTTCTCGTTTCTTCACTATGCCCTTGCCATTCGGAATCTTGTCCAATATCTTCTTCAACTTCTTCAACTCTTGTTCACACCCCTTCCTCTTTGGTTCTTTGATACAATCGAAATGCTTCTTCATTTTTGTTGATACCTTTTGTTCTCCAACATCTAGTGCGTATGCTGGAACTCTGTTTGAACCACTGAATTCGAGTTTTGTAGGCTTTCCGTTATTATTTGCCAAAAGAGACCAGTATTTGGATGGTTTGGTCTCTCCCTCTTTTTTTATTCCTTGAATCAATTTTCTGGCATTGAGGCTGCGAGTCTTCGAATCTTTCGTTTCAGAAATTTCGAACGTGTTGGTTCCTCTTCCTCTTTGTATTTGATAAACCTTTTCGGGCTGTTCTAAGTTGGTGCGTAACTCGGACGTGGTTTTGCCTGCACGCTTGGCTGCCTTTCCAAGTATTTTGATTGCTTGTTGCACACGTTGGAAATCGCTCTTAGATTTCGAGGGCAGACGATTGTTTATTGCTTTGTTGTACGGCAAAAGACCACCTCTCATCAAAATGACCTTTTGCTTGTAATCCCTTAGAGCCTTGTTCTTCTCTTTGTCACTCAGGGATGTTCCCTGTATGTATTGCTTGAAATATTTTGCGTTCGCAGCATTCGTGAGCATTTTCTTGTAGGTCTTATCATTCCTGGATTCTGGGATTGGCTCGTAAAACTTCAAATTCACATTATGAAGATTGACGGGTTTCTTTGAGTCACACTTCAACAATTTCCGTTCGTCTTTACTTTTCATGCTTACCCCTAATACATCACGTGAGTTATTGTCATCACAAAGCTGTTTCGAATAAGTATACAAGCTGTTTGTGCAATCGCCCTCACATCTGGCGACATAATCTGCCCATGGCATGAAAGTTGCAAAATACTTCATGTTCTGTGTATTCTTAGTCAAGCTACTAGGGGCACCTAAACCGAATGTGTCGCCAGGGGCGTTTTGTTTGTTATTGTCGTTGGTAATGTCGTTGGTATCGGCTTTCTTACTCTGTGGCTTACTTTTGGATGGCACATTGGAACCGAGCGACACCGGTAGAAGTTCGATTCTTCTCGAGATATTGTTCGGGTCGAAAGATCGTGAACAATTTCTATCAATTCTACCGTAAATCTGAATCTTTTGAGATTCTGTAAGCGGGACCCTTTTCTCAGTAATGTGGTACAAAACCGCGAAGCGCGTATTCATGTAGGATTTTCCATGCGTGACGTCTGAAATTACAGCATTTATGTAATCACCAGTGTTGTTTTCGGGCTGATTATACAGGGAATTCAAGACGAATTCTCCATCTAAAGATTTTTTCCCGGCCGATTGATATCTGAACAGCGTAGAGTAGTGGCCAAATCCTGGTCTACCGCGCAAATCCTTGATTTCTGTATTCAAGTAAGCTCTCAATTTTCTCCATATGAAAAATAGTGTTTTCTTTATCATTTTCAATTTCGTTTTCATTTCGTCTATTTTCCTCTGGACTTTTGCCACACCACCATGTTCATCAAGCGCCTCTACGTACTTCTCATCTTTGAAAAGAACGTTCAACTTTTCAGTGACTTTCGTCACAGCTTCGTCTGAATTTATATGTGCGATAACACTCAGAAGTTGCGACACAAAAGGGACGTGATACGAATGAACCGCAGATTCCTCGGGTTTGAATCTATAGGAAGCTTTTGATTTGGAATTTATTTTCAAGCTTAGCATATCTCCTTTTTGAGCCAAAAGTGTTTTCATCGAGGTTGTTGACCACTCCTTAACAACACTCATCAACTGTTGCACGTAAGAATCATTTCCTGTCAAAAGCTCTGTAGTAAGCGTTGTTTCCAAATACTGTGCACTTTGTGGTGTGTTCAAGAATGATCCGATATTGAAAGAAAATACCTTTTTGAGTTCTTCAACCTCAACTCCGTTTTTTTGCATTATCGCCATACTGGTCGGTACTATCTGTCTGTAGTTCGGGAGCCTTTTAGGGAAAACCGATGCAATAACAGCAAACATATTCCCAGACAATTGGGGATCATTCTTGTGAACTTTACCATCGATCAAAATGCATTTACCTTGATTCACTAACGTATGCACCAAAAGCATTGCTTCAGATTTTGCGGCGGGGTCAACATAAATCATCATATTACCATGCTGATTTTTCAATGGAGTGACCTTGTCGCCCTTGGTTTTCGTTATAGTTGGCACTACATCTCCTTTTATGAGCTTGGTGGATGGGGTCGATTGTTTGACTAAATTGAGAACGGTCAAATTGATCATAGAAAAGAGTGCAAACCTAGGCATAAGTGCAGTCCCACCGGATATCGGTGCGTTCGAATCGTTGCCGTACACGGCAAGAGATTGACCTACTAGGTTTTCGTTCACAGTTGCGCTCTGTCCAGCCTTTGAAAGAGACGCCACACTGGTTTCCAAGCGCATCACATTCAAACCAATCTTTTTCGAACGGACTCTTAATTCTTTAATCAGCGTCTTGTCAAGCATTGGGTCTTTCACTGACAATATTTCGTTCACGTAGGCTTCGCATGCATCGATGAAGTCTTGCTCGTATTGGTCTGATATCAACCGCGACTGATCGTCTTTTTGAAGTTTTAATTTGTCTAGCTGCTTCGATATTTCATCGATCACATTACTTATCTTGAGCTTCTTCTTGCTTTGAACTTCTAATATATAATCTCGCCTGTTCAGTGACGCTTGAGCTTCTTTCAGTGTTGTCTGCGCGTTCGCATGCTTGCGCCTGGCATCTTTGATTGCATTGTGCTGGCGCTGATACTTTTCTTCCGTTTTCTTCAACGTTTCCGCGAGTTTGTTTACTAATTTCTGTGCTTTGTCACGTTTTGTTTTCTTATCTTTTGTGGAAGCCTCTTTCACTTTATACGATTTGAAATCGTAATCCATAGATTGTATTTTGTCTGCGATTCCCCATTCTTTGCGTTGAATGACAGATGGTTTAATCGGCACTTTGTTTTTGTTCACCATCGTGTAATAAGCTTTTTTGACAACCGTTTGTTTCTTATTATCAGAAAATTTGACATCTCCGTACATTATATTGTCGAACTCTTTTCTCAACTGAGACACCACAATACGATAAGAATTGGTCAATTTCTTTTGAGAAACATTGTTACCCGACCCCTCCATGACCGTCTTCACCTGCTCTTTGTATTTACCATTGAGTATTGCGAGTAGTCTTTGTTCATCTGTCATACTTTCGGAATCACCAAGTGAATTTTGCAATGCCCAAACCTGCTTCTTGAATACAGTAGGTTTTTTCAACAACACGTTGTGCAATGGGGCTATCGGGATTTTGAGCTTGTAAACGCACGGTTTGTCGAAAGCAAATTTTTCTCCCTGTTTTACGTCACATGATGTCATACTAGCGCGTGGGTACAATGTGCTGTCGGCTGATGTTTTCCAGTAACTAACTAATCCATATAAGCTATACAGTAAGGTGCACATACTTGGTTGATTCTTATTCTTACATAAACTGTATATAGTGTTGTACACATTTTCATTTGAGTTGAACTTATTGAGAAGTGTTTCATCGATTTTAACAATTGGTGCACCAGATCGCTGAAATATGGCATTATAATATTGAATGACATCAGCAGTTACATCTGCGAGTGCGCGCAGAACTATAAATCTGTTTTTATTACCATCGTCTTTTGTGTCAATAAGAGATTTCATATCAAACGAATCGATCGTCTTCAATGCAGTCTGGCCAGTGTTATTGTTGTTTGACAACTTTACACCCTTCAAGGCCATCGAAAGTGCAGGTGGTCTGATGCGGCTTATTTTGTTCCCATTCGTCTTCATGATTTTGTTGAACAAATCATTGGATAACTTAACGTTTTTGCTTTTCATTTCATCGTCGTTGTTATTGTCGCTATTGTTACTCTCGTAACTATTTGAAGCGTCACTTTTTTTACTGCTATTTTTTGCATCGGTGGTTTCTTCATCCACATCAATCACATGCGGCACAAGTTCCTTTTCCTTCATCGTGTATAGTGCGAATCCAAGGGCCCCCATCCCCCCCAACCCACTCGTATGTTTAGGTGTGGCGGTGGCTAGTACTATTCTACAAGAATCATCGGCAAACATTAGCACGGCTAGCAGAGCCAACGACTCTGTATATCTGTATTGTGTCCGGCCTTGAACCATCTTTGTGTCAGTGTCAACGCATTTGTGGGCCTCGTCGACGAAAATAGTCGCATTGCGTGTGCTTTGCTTGATGACTTGTCGAAGAGTCGGTTTAGATGCATTCGACATCCATGTCCGACGATCTACATCACGTACATCCCATCGCTCAGAAACTTTGTTGAACCCACAGAGAGCCCTAAACACCATATCGTGTGTATCAATGTAAACAGTGCCATTATACTTTGGACTTGAAGCATACTGATCGTACTGTGCTTTATATAACCCGTCCACAAACCCTTGTCTGTTGTAATTGAATTCTTCCAAAAAGCACCAATGCTTGAAGATCGGAGTTGTGAAACAATTCGAGTCTGAAGTGCTTACAATATGTCTCTCGGACGCCTTAACGCTACAGGAACTCGGTTTTGATGTGGCATTTTTGATACAATGATCTTTTCCATTTTTATCGTTGCTCGAGAAGATTTCCTTCATCCAAGTTTGAACGTTTGCATGGTCTGGCGAGGCGACTATTACGATCGCAGGGCGTTCTCGACTTCCGCGCTTTAACGCGTCTTCTACTACTCTCAACCCAAGGTAGGTTTTCCCTGATCCGACTTCATGCACCGCCAACAGGCGCGGTCTCTTTTTGCGCGATTCCAGTACAGATCGAATACTCTGGGGATTCGACCAATTCTCCGTCGTCTTCGAAGTTCCGATTCTTTTCCGCACATATTCTTGACCCTTGCTAAGCGTGAACTCACGTTTGCAATACGAGAAAGGAATGAATTCAGAACAACAGGCTGTCCTGGATTTGACAATTGCTGTATTTTTGAACGAACGATATGGACCAACTGCTTTCATTCGTTTATATTGACCCTTCCCCGGTTTTCCTTGAGTGACTGCATCTTTCGTGTTTACAGTAAAGGATGAACTCATTAATGTATGCAAAGAAAATTAAATTGAAATCGATAATTTTGCTCGAAGCTCCGCATTTTCAGATTGCAGCAATTGAATTTTGTATTCCAGTGACTTGATGTATTCATGGTCACTGCTTGAATTATATTCAGCCTTACGCTTCCCTTTGTTTACTCCAGTCGATTTTGTTTTTCTTCGGTTGATTCTATCCTTACAAGATTCCCAATTATCCGTATATTTCGGTGAAATATCTCTGATTTTCAGTAGCTTTTGAACAACCTCCATCAATGTCTTGGCATCTACCAGCGCTCCATGAAGTCCTCCATGGCGATGATTTTTAGTATGCAACCATACCGCAAGACTATCTAATTTACAATCAGTGCAACCAAGTTGTTTCGCTTTTACGTCGAATTGTGCCAGATACGATGAATCTGCAAGGATCTTCACGTTTTCTGGAAGATCAAGACCTTCTTCACCTAGTTCTCTCACAAGGTAATGCTCTTCGACTCCTCTCGAGGAATGGGCAAACATGCGAACATTTGGTCCTAAACCCCTCAACCATTCAATGAAAGTCACAAAGGCATCTCTTCTATTCATTGCACCAGGTTTACTTCTAAGTATGTCTGTCGTGATTCCATGAACATTAACTGCGTCTGCTTGTACTGTCAAGTAATTGCTTTCAATTCTGTTGATGAAAACTTCTTCCATTTCTTGTTCATTTGTGCAAGCGCCAATCGAGATGACGTGAGAATCAGGGTCTGAATGAGAACCTGACGTGGTTTCAAAATCGTAGTAAACATCCACTTGAGTCATCAGTGAAGGAATTGATGTTGTCCGGGAGCTTGTCTTTAAATCGCTTTAAATCGCTAAGAGGTCGTGTAGATTGATGCGCTCATCAAAGTAAACAGATAATGTTAATAAATGGTAATGCTCCTTGAACTCATAGTTCTTTTTCATGCGTTCATGGTAGCACTTCACGTGGTGTTGCCGTTTTCACAGAGCACCCCAATGATCACGATGCATCTTGTTATTGCATCTGGTCAACTGTCTCATTGGGTTCGAAACGATGATACCTGCTTTCTTTCACAACTCGAGGCATCAATGCGTGGTTGTGATCTCAAGGATACTCTGTTCAATTCGTTCTTTGAGCCACTTTATGGCGGACCATGGCAAACTCAGTTCATCGTTGCTTTACTTCTTTTGATTTCTTGCGTAAGGTTATTGAGAAGATCAATAAATGGTGAATTGGATATATGAACGTGATACTTAGTTAAAGACAGCTAAATACTTTGTAGTCATATGATTTGCAGAGTATGCATGTGCGAAACCCACGAACCGATAATATTTGCCCACCCTGGAGTGTACTGTAGCAAGGCTTGTTATGAACACACTTAAAGCTTTGTTGTGACCCGAACTCACTCACACATGATTCGCCAGAGACTTAGCAACCTGGAACATTCTGTTTCTGTTGCGAACGTGTATCCTATACACAACCTTCTGGACAGTCCTTCACATGCCAACCTTCCGTGTTACCACGAGTTCATTGGTTTGATTCATTGCACAGACAGCAACAATTGTGTCGCTCGGTTGAGATGCTTCGTTGATTGCTTGAACAAGAACAACATTCTAGGAAGAAGTATCAACATTCAATCGACGAAGGCAGAAACGATGGACCGACTTGATTCCAGTGAAAGGAAATGAAGTTGTATATGTCCGCAGCAACATACAGTTTGCCATACCAACGTACTTGTCCGCGTGCATTGTTTTCGAGAGGCGGGAACCCAGAGTCAACGATCATGTGAATCATATCGACGAGCAGACGATCCTCCTGCTTCTTCTCCTCCTGGTTGTACACACGCAGTTTCATAGAGCTTTGCATGAAGCCCGAACCGTTGCGGATGGCGTGCACTGCTGCGGGAACACCCACACCGACCGTGGAGATCCAGAACTGCGCGTAGGACTGGTTCTTCTGTGCAATGGACTCATCATAGTAGCGTCGCTCGTCGAGGCGCCGCTGATTCTCTTCCCTTCGATCCGCATCTCTCTGGAGTCTGTCTTGTTCTTTCTTCTCCTGTTCCTTCTGTCGAGCGACCCTAGCGTTCACCTCCGCCTCCATGGACTTCTTGGCACGCGCAAGATACTTTTCATTCTCTCGCACTGCCTTGGACACCATTGTTCCGAAGTCGTGATTACTTCTTTTAATACCATCCTTCATCACGCGAATCTGTCATGCCGAAGTGGAATCGTACCAGATTCTCCGTTCACGACGTCGAAGTCCTCTCTGTATGGTTCACAGAAAACGCATACCCCGACAACACAGACGTTTCGAGCATGGCGGTCATACTGAACAAGTCAAACAGATGCGTGAAAGTGTGGTTCCAAAACAAGCGGCAAAGGTCTCGGCGCCGAAATATCACAGGTTGTGTTCCAATGGAGCCGCTGCCGATCGCATGTTGCGAGGAACCCTTGCATTTATCACATTTGACGGTACACCTAGAGCCCGCAGTCGAGCTTTCATTTCCCTGACATTAACCGGCTTACCTCTGCTACTAACACGTGCAGATCTTGATTTCACGATGAAGAATCCAACAAATGTATCGTAGTCTAGTGAGGGGTAATGGTGATCAGCTTTGTTTGTAAGAGTCATCAGAGCTGTATTCT
>Ga0310343_10001123_pt1 | contig 13507 bp, 12 predicted proteins | sample HC15DNA2025_MG_FD_203519 | JGI IMG/M metagenome (GOLD analysis project Ga0310343, IMG submission 203519) | Marine microbial communities from station ALOHA, North Pacific Subtropical Gyre - HC15-DNA-20-25_MG | ecosystem: Environmental > Aquatic > Marine > Oceanic | place: Pacific Ocean: North... | reverse complement strand
AATAACTCAGATAATTACCCCAAATAAATTCTTACATGGTGAGATTGTTGGTGTTGGATTATTATTGCAATTAAGACTAGAAGAAATAAAAAATAATAATAAATTAGCTGATCAATCAATTAAGCAATTGTTGGTTCTTATGAAACAATTAAATTTGCCAACTACTATTGCACAACTTGGAATAAATGTTTTTGAAAATAATAATTTAGAGAAAATTGTTGATTTTACTTGTCGAGATAAATCTGAGATTCACTTTTTGCCTTTTGAAATTCATAAAAGAGATATAGTAGATCTCATTGCAAATTTTGAAAAACAAGAAATTAAAATATAATCATTTTTTGAAAAAAAACCATTTTGAACAATTAGATGATTATAATGTGCAATTTTTTGAAAGTGCCAAATTGTCACTATTAGATCCCTTAGGTATTTATTTAGCAAATGATGTTAAGTGGATAAAACTCAATCAAAAATGGAATTTTTTAAAATTCCCTGTAGTTATGGGAGGAGAAGGTCAACCTATACTTCTTCTACACGGCTTTGACAGTAGTTTCTTGGAGTTTAGGAGAATATATAAGTCATTAAAAAGAAATTTCCAAGTTATTATTCCTGATCTTTTAGGTTTTGGTTTTAGTCCTAGGTGCGCAACAAATGAATACAATTCCTCGAAAATAACTTCGTTTTTAATTGATCTTCTTAGGACCTTGCAGATAACAAATAATATAAAAATTATTGGTGCCTCTATGGGAGGCTCAACAGCTTTAAAACTTGCGTTTGAAATGCCTAATTCTATTGATAAAATTATCCTCTTATCCCCAGCCGGTTTGTTCGGAGAACCAAAAAGTATCCCTTTCCCTCTTAATCAAATTGGGGCATCATTTCTTGGATTGCCGCAGGTCAGAAAAAGTCTATGTAGGCAGGCATTTGCATTTCCAGATGAATGTGTTGGTGAGATGGAAGAGCAAATCGCTTCAATACATTTAGGTTGTAAAGGATGGAGGAATTCACTTGCGTCATTTGCAAAAAGTGGAGGGTTTGCTGGAACACATAAATATATCCAAAATATTCCAATTAAAACATTATGTGGAGAAAACGATCGCATTCTTGGAAAAAAAGTAATTAAAAATATAAGAAAAATTCAAAAATTAAATTTTGTAGGGTTGCAGAATTGTGGTCACCTTCCTCATATAGATTTGCCATCATTGTCAAGTAAAGTTATAAATGATTATTTTTTGCGATAAAAAAAAGTTAATTAATTAGTTAATAAACTTAAGAATTACAAAGATGTAATATAAAACAGATGGAGTAAAGATGTAACTATCAATGCGGTCAAGAATACCTCCATGACCAGGTAAAAAAGTTCCTGAATCTTTAATTTTTGCATCTCTCTTCATCATTGATTCAATTAAATCTCCAACTAGTGCCATGAGAGAAATTAAAATTCCATAAATAAATCCAACAAAAAAAGGACTCTCCCAATTAAGTGAATATGCAAAGAAAATTGCTAGTAAAATTGAGCAGGATATTCCTCCAATTAACCCCTCTACTGTTTTACCGGGAGATATTGGAGAAAGGGATGTTTTACCAAATGACTTTCCAATGAAATAAGAACCAATATCACTTGCTACGATAAGAAAACAAGAAGTTAAAGTTAAATTTAGACCAGTAGTATTTGACAAGTTATCTAAAGGTAAAAATCCTCGATTTGAACTTATAATCACTAACTCTAATCCCCTTAATTTAATCCAGTAACTAGGTAAAAAACCTAAATAAAATAAACCAAAAATAGAAGCTGCAATATCTGAAATTGTTCCAGATTTTGGTTGCAAAAGTAACCAAGTGCATATTCCTACGGAACAAATAGGTAAGATTGAATTTGATATTTCTCTCTCAATTAAACCTGTAGTCTCAAGATAGGTAATTATTATAATTACGAAAGATGAAAATAATGTGGTTTTTGTAGCTGGTTTTATCCCTTTAAATTCTGCCATTCTAAAAAATTCCAATAAAGCTAAATAAGTAAGCAAAGCTATTGCAAGCGTAAAGAACCATCCCCCTAACAAAACAACAATTAAACCAAAAATGCCTATGAGTAATCCGCTTCTAAATCTCATCTCAAATTTCTATGTTTATATGACTCTTATATTGAAATTTACCAGATCTTTGTTGCATAAACTTTGATTTTTTATCCAATTAAACCTATTTATGTCAATTTTTTCTCCAGGAATTAGTATGGGTATACCAGGAGGATAAGGGCAAATAATTTCTCCAGATATTTTATTTAATGATTGTGAGAAAGGAATAATCCTAGTCTTACTTCTCCAAGCAATTCCAATTTCAATCTCTGGTTCTTGAACTAATTTAAAAGGCGATTTGAGAACTTCTAAATCTTTTGATTTTTTAGAATTTAACAGCAATTTTTTCCACAACTTTTCAAATAAATTAAGAAAATCTTTTTGATTTGCAAATCCTAAGCAAAAAGTTAGTGTCATCATTTCTGGTAATTCAGCAATGAGTCCATTTCTGTAAAAAAATTTGTCAGCAGTAAAACCATCAATTCCTACCTTAGAGGTATTTACTACAATTTTTAAGGGGTCTTGAGTTTCTATAAGGGGAACATTCTTTTGGATTAATTTTTTGTAAATATTTTTTGCTTCCAAAATTCTTTTTTTATATTTTGATAAACTTTTTTTGTTAAGCCAGTCTTTAATAGACTCTTCACAAGAAGAAAGTAATAAAGAACTTGGACTAGTAGTTTGCAGCAAATTAATACTTTTAATTAAATTATGCTCATTTACAAGATTCCCTTTGTACCAAAGTGCTGCCGTTTGAGTTAAACCATTAAGTGACTTATGCAATGAGTGAACTACTAAATCAGCATTTGATCGTAATGCAGATTTTGGTAAATCAAGGTTTTCACAAAAAAGGAAATATGAACCATGGGCTTCATCAACCAAAACAGGTAAATTTTTTTGATGACAAAGATCTATTAAAGGCTCTAGATCTCCTGCATACCCATGATAGGAGGGACTTACAAGAATTACTCCCACAATATTTTTCTTATTAAAATTTATTTTTTTAAAGATATTTTCCAACCAGATTTTTGTTATTGGTTTATAGTGACCAGTTTCTAATGAAAATTCTAGGTCAAAGAATATTGGAATTATGTTTTGCATCGCGCAGGTTTTAATTACACTAATATGCACATTTCTAGGCATCAGAATAGTTTCGCCAGGATTTGCCATAGCAATCACCGCTGATTGTATTAATCCAGAGGCTCCATTAACTCCATAAAAACATCTTTTCGCCTTAAATTTTTCAGAATATTCTCTTTGAGATTTGGCAATTAATCCGTTTTTGGATAGTGGTGAACCTATCTCTGGAAGTTCCGGTAAGTCCCAATAACCGGGAGGATTTTTTAGTAACTTCACTAATTTCTTTGGTAAAGCTGCTCCTCTATTATGAGCAGGAAAGAAAAGTTGCTTTAAAAACTTTTTAGTTAGAAAAGATGAGATGCTCATAAAGTATTATTTACAGATATAGAATAAACTCAATGAAAATTCTTCTTTGATATCTTTTAACCTTAATGAAAAAAGCTTATTTGAAATATTCAGCAAAAGGTGACTTAATCTGGTTAATTTTGAGACCATGGATTTTGATACCAAGAATTTTATATATCCTTTTAACTTTTATTTTTCTTTTTTTAAGAATACTTTTTCAAGGTAACAGTAAAAATAAAAATGTACAAAAAAATCTTTCAAAATATCTTTTTGATGTAATAACTGATTTAGGGCCTTGTTTTATAAAATTAGGACAGGCACTTTCAACTAGACCAGATCTTGTTAGACAAGATTGGCTCACAGAGTTAACAAACTTACAGGATAATCTTCCTCCATTTGATCACAAAATCGCTTTAAAAATAATTGAGGAGGAACTAGGTGTCCCTGCTTTTGATTTATTTGATGAGTTCCCAGATAGTCCTATTGCTTCAGCAAGTTTAGGACAAGTCTATAAAGCAAAAACAAAAAATAATACTTATCTAGCTGTGAAAGTACAGAGGCCTAATCTATATTTTCTTATAAGGAGAGATATTGTGATTTTAAGATTTTTAGCAACTATTTTTTCACCTTTTTTACCATTAAATATTGGGGTTGGAATTGGAGAAATAATAGATGAATTTGGAAAAGCTCTTTTTGATGAAATTGATTATGAAAAAGAGGGTAAAAATGCTTTGAAATTTGCAGATCTATTTAAAAATAATCCCAATGTTTTTATCCCTAAATTGGAAAAAAGTTTTTCTTCCAAAAGGATTATCACAACCTCTTGGATTGATGGAGTTAAATTAAGAGATAGATACTTATTAGAACAAAATAATTTAATACCTGCTTCATTTATAAAAACTTGTGTAATAAGTGGTCTACAACAATTATTTGAATTTGGATATTTTCATGCAGATCCCCACCCTGGCAATATGTTTGCTTTAAAAGGTGGGAATTCAGATTGTGGCAATTTAGCTTACGTGGATTTCGGAATGATGGATACAATTACAAATTCAGATAGGCTCACTCTTATTAAGGCAATTGTTCACATAATAAATGAAGAATATTATCTTCTTGCAAAAGATTTCCAGAAATTAGGTTTCTTAACTAAAGATCAAGACCTTCAAAAACTTGTTGAACCATTAAAGGAAGTTTTAGGAAAATCTCTAGGCGCTGAGGTAGGGAATTTTAATCTTAAAAACGTAACAGATAAATTCTCAAAACTAATGTATTCTTATCCATTTAGAGTGCCTAGTAGATTTGCATTAATAATAAGAGCAGTTGTTAGTCAAGAAGGTTTAGCATTAAGACTGGATCCTGAATTTAAAATTTTAAAAATTGCGTATCCGTACATAGCAAAAAAACTACTCACCGATAATTCTGATGAGATTTTAGAAATTCTTTTAGAAGTTGTTTTTGATAATAAAGGTAGAATTCAAGTAGAAAAAGTTGAAAGTTTATTGAATACTTTATTTAAAGATTCTGAAAATATTAATTCAGATCTTATCCCAGTTGCTAATGCGGGGTTGAAATTATTTGTTAGTAAACAAGGTTCGGAAGTACGGAAAAATCTTCTTTTAAGCCTAATAAAAGATGACAAATTAGAATTCACTGATGCCAAAAAACTCTTTGATTTAATTAGAGATACTTTCAGCCCTTTGAATATTGCGAAAAGTGCAGTTCAAAATATTATTTCTCCAGCTTAGTTCTATATAAATATCCACTAAATTTACTTATTATTTTTAATTTATTAAAATTAAATTAATTAAATTATTTATTTCTAAAAATTGAGTAATCAAAGAATTAACAAATTCAGGTATATGGAATGAATATTTTCAAGAATCTCTTTATATTTAATAGAAAATCTGAACTTAATAATGAATTAACTAATGGAGTTGATGCTCAATATATAAAAATTGCGAAATTAGTTAAACAAGCAAGAATCGAAAAAGACATTTCTATAAGAGAATTGTCAATAATATCAAAAATTCCTGAACAAATAATAAATTCTATAGAAAACAATAATATAAAAATAAGACCAAAATATCCCTTTATAAGATCCATATTAATTAAATTGGAGGAATGCTTACTATTAGAAAAAAATACATTATTAAAATTAGCAATTAAAGAAAGAGAAACTTTTAAGAAAGAAAAAAAAGATTTCCTTATAAGTAAATTCGACCTTATTAATACGTGGCAGGGCAGTCTTTTGTATTTTTTTATATTAGTACTAACTTTATTTATATTAAAGAGATACTTTTTTTTTAATGTAAACGTTATTGAGATTCAAAATATTGAAAATAAAATAATTGATAAATAATCTTCAATAAGTCTCTATTTTCTTGTTCTCCCAAAATTATATCCTAGCTCACTAAATTTTCTAATATTTTCCTCTATTTCACCTAAAGGTCTATTTAATTTCCATTTCCAGTTATTTTTTGTGGTACCAGGGATGTTTAATCTACTCGAATCATCTAGAGATAGTATATCCTGGATTGGAGCGATAAAGAGATTGGCATTTGTGTTCATGCCTATTCTTATTAAACTCCATGAAGGATTTTCCGAAAATTTATACTCATCTTTTAGTTGTTTTTTGTGGTTATTGTCTAAACATTCCCACCATGAGATGGAAGTAGAGTTGTCATGAGTACCTGTATAAACCACCCAATTATCTCCTTTAATATTCTTAGGTAAATATGGATTGTCTTCATTTCCATCAAAAGCGAATTGTAATATTTTCATGCCAGGCAGTTCAAAATTTTCCCTTAATTTCTCGACATCATTAGTAATTACTCCTAGATCTTCAGCAATTATCGGAAGATAGTCAGTACCTAAATCCAATTTAAGTTTATTCAATATTGTTTTTCCTGGAGAATTTATCCATTTACCACAAATTGCTGTTTTAGAATTGCCATTAACTCTCCAGTAACCAGCCAAACCCCTGAAATGATCAAATCTCAATAAGTCAACAAGTTCAAATTGCCTTTTAAATCTTTTTCTCCACCAATCGAAATTAGTACGCTTATGTTTTGACCAAAAGTAAGTTGGTGTACCCCATAATTGTCCTGTTGATGAAAAATAATCAGGTGGAACTCCACTTTGAAAGATTAAATCTCCATTTTTAAAAATTGAGAATAGTGATTTATTACTCCATACATCGGCGCTGTCCCTAGAAACATAAAAGGGCAAATCTCCAATTAATTTAACATTATATGATTTCGCAAAACTTTTAATAGCTCTCCATTGCTCATCTAAATGCCACTGTATTAATTTTTTAATAAGTATCTTTTCACTTTTTGTATTAATCCAAGATTTTATAAACTTATTATTTTTTATTTTAAATTCTTTAGGCCATTGCCACCATGGCAACATATTGAATTCCTCTCTGATAACGTCAAATGTTGCATAATCTTCAACCCAAGAATTCTTGCTAATCCATTTTTTAAAATCAAGTTTTCTCTCTTCAGATTGGGAACTCCAACCTTGCAAAAGCAGTTGACCTAATTTTTTTGATAACTTGACAGCAACATCAAAATCAAAATAATCTTTATTATGATTTGACGTTCCTAATTCTTCTAAATTAGAAACGAAGATAAAACCTTCTTCGATTAAATAATCAGTATCTAGAAACCATGGATTAAGTGCAAAGCTAGATGGTGAACTATATGGAGACCCAGTAGAGTCGGTTGGTGTAAGAGGTAAAAATTGCCAGTATTCGATACCATGCTTATTAAGCTTTCTTATCCAATCTTTAGCCCCTTTCCCGAAGGTTCCACATACTCTTCCTCCTGGTATGCAGGAAGGATGCATGAGAAGGCCTAATGATTTATTTTTAAGAACTGTTTGAGTAGACATTTTTAATGATATTTTGATTATTTACAATCAAATTGATATTGATTCTCTAAATTTAACAATATACATTTTTTTTTTTTTTGACAAATAATAACCTAAATGTTTTTGACTTAATTTTTAAAAATCTTATTTTATAAAATTAAGTTTACAATTTTCTTAAGAGATGTGAATTTTGAAAAGATCTAGTGATTATCTTTTGCGAAATTCACATAAACGACTACGATGAGTATATAGTTTTATATTGCTAATTTCGTGACAAGTTTTATCACGGCAGTGCAGAATAAAGAATCGAAGTTTAATCTTACTAATAGTAGATTAAGGTTAGTAAGTGGGACATCTAATCCTAAATTAGCTGAAGAAATTGCATCATACTTAGGGATTGAAAATGTACCTTTAATATCTAAAAGATTTGCTGATGGAGAACTGTATGTTCAGATTCAGCAATCAATTAGAGGTTGTGATGTATTCCTAATACAACCTACATGCGCGCCTGTAAACGATAGTTTAATGGAACTCATGATAATGGTTGATGCATGCAAGAGAGCATCTGCAAGACAAATAACGGCCGTAATTCCTTATTTTGGATATGCAAGGGCAGATAGAAAGACTTCAGGTAGAGAATCTATAACTGCAAAACTCACTGCGAACTTACTAGAGAAATCAGGAGTTGATAGAGTTCTCGCAATGGATTTACACTCTGCTCAAATACAAGGTTATTTTGATATACCATGCGATCATATTTACGGATCTCCTGTATTAATTGATTATTTAGAAACTTTAAATTTAGAAGAAGTTGTAGTTGTCTCTCCGGATGTAGGCGGTGTAGCAAGAGCAAGAGCATTTGCAAAATTAATGAAAGATGCTCCCCTGGCTATAATTGATAAGAGGAGATCAGCTCATAATATCGCTGAGAGTCTAACTGTTATTGGTGAAGTTAAAGGTAAAACTGCTATCCTTATAGACGATATGATTGATACTGGAGGCACAATTTGTTCTGGCGCCCATTTATTAAAAAAAGAAGGAGCCAATAGAATATTCGCCTGTGCTTCTCATGCTGTTTTTTCTCCTCCTTCTTATGAAAGGTTAAGTACTAAGGATTTATTCGAACAGGTTATTGTTACCAATAGTATACCAGTGATTGTTAAAGAAAATTTTCCACAGTTAAAAGTTCTTTCTGTTGCAAATATGCTAGGCGAAGCTATTTGGAGAATCCACGAAGAAAGTTCGGTTAGTTCAATGTTCAGATAACCAAAGAAATTATTTTTTGCTCTGCTTTACAAGTTGCTTTAATCTTTTTTCATAATCTTTTTTAATTTTCTTTGGAATGCTTTCAGGACAAATATTTAGTGCACTTCCAACAATTTGAAATGTTCCTGCGTTATACAAATTTTTTTTGTCAAGCTTTTCATCTCCTAACTCTTCAATAGCCCCACCATGTTTGCCAATTATTACATTTGCAAAAGTAGCACTAGCAATGCCGAGACCTTTATTAAAATCTATTTCGGCTTTTGAAGCTATACAAAGATAAGAAGCACCCATTTGTCTATAAAGGAAAAGATCTTTTTCAGAGGCAGCAATTAGATTTTTTTCAGCTAAAGATTGTTTATTTATCGTATTAATTTCAAAAAATGGAAGAGATATAATAAGGCTAATACTTAACAATTTAAGAATTTTTTTTGAATGAAAAATAATATCCATTTACTGATAATCTTTCTTACAAGATAACATTTTTAGTACTAATATTAATTTTTAAAAAGGATTTACTTAATAATTTTTAGTTCGTGATGATTCTCTACTATTTTTAGCTTATTTTTGTTCCATGAATATATAACCCTAAATCTATAGTTATCCGAATCTACAAGTCTTGTATGTTCTAGAATATACCAATCATTATAGGAAGATTCAAAAATCATTTCATGTTCATCGACTTGTTTAATATTTGAAATACCTTCATCATTACTTAAATAAAAATTTTCCCTCATAAGTTGATGTCCCTTTAAGAAAGCACGCATTTCGCCTCGTTCTTTATATTGCGGATTTTCCTTAAAAAAATTATATTTTTTTTCTGGATACCAAGTGAATTTATAATGCGACTCCCATTCAGATTTACTTTCAAGAGCTTGTATATTTATATTCATGCATAGATTGTAAGTTTTTTGATCCTCCTCAAGAAAATATGTTCTATTAGATTTCCACAATCCAATATTTCTTGAAAACCATCTTTTTAAATTACTATTTAAGCTAATTTCTGGAGAATTATTTTCACCAAAATTTAGATTTTTCACCTGATTAATAGCAACCATATATAAATAAGACTCATATATTACATAGCTTATCTGTAGAATAAATATTAATATCTTAATGTGTTTATAAGGATTAACAGCTTTTCAACACTTCAGGGGAAAACATTTGGATGATAAAAAAGAGCTTAAATTAATACTTGTAGCGTCAAGAAATCAAATTTCTAGCAACGATATTAAATCCCTCATAGCTTATTTAGAATCAGATAAGTGTGACTTTGAGATATCTCTTCAGGTTTCTGACCCTACAGAACAGCCGGAATTACTCGAATTACATAGATTAGTTGCTATTCCTGCTCTAATCAAGGTTTCTCCAGGTCAAAAACAAATATTTGCAGGAAGCAATATTTTCTCACAGTTGCAGAAATGGTTGCCAAGGTGGAATCAAGAAGGCTTAACAAATAATCTTGGGATTAATTTGCAACCATCCAAAATTGATTCCATTAGAACTCAAAAAGAATTTCTTTTAGAAGACGAACTTCTCGTATTAAGACAAGAAAATGAAACCTTAACAAAAAGAATAGAATCTCAGGAAAGATTATTAAGAATGGTAGCGCATGAATTAAGAACTCCCTTAACTGCAGCTACCTTGGCTGTTCAAAGTCAAAAACTTGGACAAATAGATATTGCAAAATTGCAAGAGGTAATCAAAAGACGTTTGGAAGAGATTGAACTCTTATCTCAGGATCTTTTAGAAGTCGGAACAACAAAATGGGAAGCATTATTTAATCCTCAGAAAATTGACTTAGGTAACATAAGTGCTGAAGTAATACTTGAATTGGAAAAATTCTGGCGATTGAGGAATATTGAAATTGATACTGATATCCCATCTGATCTGCCAAGTGTATTCGCAGATCAAAGAAGAATGAGACAAGTATTTTTAAATTTATTTGAGAATGCTATTAAATTTTCTAAAGATTCTGGGTCTATAAAAATTACAATGATCCATAAGACAAATCAGTGGGTAGAAATAACAATTTGTGACAAAGGTGCAGGCATTCCTTTGAGCGAACAAAAAAGAATTTTTCTAGATAGAGTGAGACTCCCACAGACTTCTGAAGGGACTTCAGGATTTGGGATAGGTTTATCTGTATGTAGGAGAATAGTACAAGTTCACGGTGGAAGAATATGGGTTGTATCTGAAGTCGGCGTCGGTTCGTGCTTTCATTTTACTGTCCCTGTGTGGCAAGGACAAAATAAAGATCAACAATACTTGACGAAAGGCTAGTCTTACTCTTAATTTTTAATAAAGCTGTTTTGCTAATTTCCTGGCCCCATCGTCTAGAGGCCTAGGACACCTCCCTTTCACGGAGGCGACAGGGGTTCGAATCCCCTTGGGGCTATTAAAATATTTCTATTGATGTTTTTGCTTGCTTTTCTACAGCAAGCAAATTTTCTGAGAGATCTTTTTTAAGTCTTTTTTCTATCATTCCTATTGGCATCCACTGACAACCTTGAACAGTAAGATCGTAAATTAATGAATTTTTCGAAGTATTTTTAATGTTTTGAATTTTCCAACTACCTTCAAATTTTCTGAAATCTCCCTTAATTAAACTAAATTCTAAAAGGCCAAGCTGTTTATCTTCAAATAAGTCGATAGTTACTTCAGCTGAAAATTTCATACCAAGAAAATCTTGAGCTCCAACTTGCTTAAGGTGAACATTATTGTTCTTTTGATATATTTTTTTGCTTGAAAGTAAATTTGGTATGTAAAGATTTAGTCGATCATAATCTGTTAAGACATTCCACAAAGATTCAAAACTCGCAGAGGTTGTAAGTTGAGCTGCAAGTCTTCTTGTTCCGCCAGAAAGCTTTTCCATCGTCTGCTCAATTGTCTGGTAATCATTGTTTTTAGAATGATCTTCTGATTCTTGAGAATTATTCATAGATGAATTTTTTAAACAAATAAAAAATTATTTCTGTGTAACTATACTGATAAAAACATCAAATATTGAAAAATAAAAATAATTTCTATTATTTATTCCGATCTCAAAACGTAACCATTTTTGTGAAATCACTACAAACTAAACTACAAATTGATAATCTTTTATAAAAGAAATCTTAAAAATGTATTCACAAGCAAAAGTAATCGCAGGCGGATTAGCTCATATACCAGTAGTAATAGCTGTTTTTTATTTTATACTCACAACTTTTAATAAAAGAGCTTTAAAATTTGTTGAAGAAGCTAAAACAAAAAAACCTGAGGCAAAAGCAGTGGAACCCATAAAAGTGAATGTTTCAAAAACAGAGGCTCCAAAAACAGAAGCTCCAAAAGTAGTCAAGAAAAAACATGCAGATGTACCTGTAAATATTTATAGGCCTAAAACACCTTATGAAGGAACAGTGATTGAAAACTACAGTCTTCTTAAAGAAGGAGCAATTGGGAGAGTAAATCATATTACTTTCGACCTTAAAGATAGTGATCCATTTTTAAATTATGTTGAAGGCCAAAGTATTGGTATCATGCCTGCTGGTGAAGATGCTAATGGAAAACCTCATAAATTAAGACTTTACTCAATTGCTAGCACCAGGCATGGTGATGACTTTAATGGAAATACGGTTTCTCTTTGTGTAAGACAGCTTCAGTATGAAAAAGATGGTGAAACCATCAATGGTGTCTGCTCGACTTATTTATGCGATATTAAACCTGGAGATAAAGTAAAGATAACAGGGCCTGTAGGTAAAGAGATGCTTTTACCAGACGAGGAGGACGCAAACATCGTTATGTTGGCTACTGGAACTGGAATAGCACCGATGAGGGCTTATTTAAGAAGAATGTTCGAACCAACTGAAAAAGAAAAAAATAAATGGAATTTTAAGGGAAAAGCTTGGTTATTTATGGGTGCTCCAAAATCAGCTAATTTGTTATACGAGGAAGATCTTCAAAGATATCTTAGTGATAATCCAGATAACTTTAAATATACAAAAGCCATTAGTCGTGAGCAGCAAAATACAAAAGGTGGAAGAATGTATATCCAAGACAGAGTTTTAGAATCAGCTAATGAACTTTTCAATATGATTGAAGATGAAAAGACACATATATATCTTTGCGGTTTAAAGGGTATGGAGCCTGGAATAGATGAAGCAATGACTAAGGCGGCAGAAGAAAAAGGTTTGAACTGGTCAGAGTTAAGACCCCAACTAAAAAAAGCAGGAAGATGGCACGTAGAAACCTACTAAATATTTGATATTTATATTTCAGTTTCACCTAATAAATACTTTTTGGTTTAGACACAATATGTAGCTAATCTTATAAAAAAAGAGGATTTTAAAAAAAGAATACTAAAAATATGCCTTCAATTTTAAGTAATCCTCTAAGATCAGGTTTACGACAGGAAAGAGTCATATCTCCACAATGCTTAGTAATATTTGGTGCTAGTGGAGATCTTACTCATAGAAAATTAATACCAGCCTTATTTGAACTTTATTTGCAAAGAAGAATTCCTAGTGAGTTCGGGATAGTTGGTTGTGCAAGAAGACCTTGGACTGATAATGAGTTTAGAGAAAAGATGAAAGTAAAGCTATGCAATCAAATATCAGGTAAAGAAAGAGAGTGGGAACAATTTTCTAATTATCTTTTTTATGAACCAGTTGACTTACAACAAAGTGATCATGTCGTAAGGCTTTCTAAAAGATTAAATGACATTGATAAAACACAAGCTACTCATGGGAATAGAACATTTTATTTATCAGTATCTCCGAATTTTTATGTAAGTGGATGTAAAGCTCTTAAAGCAGCTGGTCTTTTAGATGACCCTAAGAAAAGTCGTTTAGTGATTGAAAAACCTTTTGGAAGAGATTATTCAAGTGCAAAAAAAT
>Ga0310343_10001121_pt1 | contig 13522 bp, 13 predicted proteins | sample HC15DNA2025_MG_FD_203519 | JGI IMG/M metagenome (GOLD analysis project Ga0310343, IMG submission 203519) | Marine microbial communities from station ALOHA, North Pacific Subtropical Gyre - HC15-DNA-20-25_MG | ecosystem: Environmental > Aquatic > Marine > Oceanic | place: Pacific Ocean: North... | reverse complement strand
GTGTATTTAATCACATTTTGGCGCATTTTGTTCAATCCATTGCTCAGCTTTATAAATAGCTTCATCAAAATTATTCAATCTTTGAAATGCAAGCTCCTTTGAGAGATACTGTAAAAGGTCGCCTAATACAGGTCCATCCTCTATTTTTAAATTTTTTTTGATTACATCACCATTAATTAGATTTGAGGGATGAAATAATTTATCTTCCTTGTCACGCCATCTTTTTAGCCAATCAAAGTGCAAATTTTCAGGTAAATAAAAAATAAAAGATGGAAGAAACATCTCTAATTCTTGATGTAATTTAAATCTATCTAATTCGTTTAGCTGAGCGATATTTTTATTCTTCAAAAAAAAGTGCCATTTTCGAAGTAACTCAGTTTTTGCAATTTCCACTTTACTAAAATTAAATCTTTCAAGAGATGCTTGATCTAAAATTTGAGCAATAAAAAATAATGGTAAAAATTTCTCTTTTTCTTCCTGATTAAGTTCTTCATAATTAATTTTCTCTAAATCCAAAAAAAAAGATTCTTCATATAAATTATCACTACCAAATATATTAATTTTTTTTATCAACATAATCGCATCAAGAGCATTTACCCCATTTACTATTTTGTGTATTTCATAATTAATCCTCTCTTTAGCAACAAAAAATAATTTCCCTTTATTTTTTTTAATAAAATTAATTAAATTTAGATCAATTTTAAAATTCAATTCTGAAACAAATCGAAAACATCTTAATATTCGTAAAGGATCACTAAGCAAATTCATTTCAGAATGCGTCCTAAGTACAGAAAGCTTAAGATCATTAAGGCCATTTAATGGATCAATCAAACACTTCTTATCAAATAAAAAAGCAATTGAATTAATAGAAAAATCTCTAGAACTCAAATCTCCTTCAATCGTAGATGAGAACTGATTAGCAATATCAATGTGAATATGATTAAAAATAATTCTTATTACTTCCCTTTTTTTATCTAAAATTATGAATTTTGATCCAATATTATCTGCTATCTTTTTGCCAATTTCAATTGCATTTAAAGGTACCACAATATCAACATCTACCGTCTCAGGCTCTCTTCTCAAAATAATATCCCTTATGTAACCACCAACCAAATATGATCCCTTAGGCAAAAAAGCTAAAATAGAATTCCAATTGTGAAATTTTATACTTCTTTCTAATTCATCAATTATTAGTGTATGATCAGTGAGAACTCTATTTTTCATTTTATTTATTAATTATGTGCATTTGCATCAACTGTAAATGGGTTGATAGATGTATCACATATCATCATGTTGAAAATAACCATGAAGTTGATCATATTTGTGATAAACCTGATTTTAAAGCAAAAGAACCGTTGATTCATGTCAATATAGTTAAAGACGAGAATGGTGAATATAAAACTGACTGGGATGTTCAATCTTGTGAAAGTTTTATAAATGAATTTGGTAAATGGTCAAAGTGTAATCCAGGAATGGAATTACCTGTTTGAAGGTAATTGATGACAAATAAGTTTAAACAAAGAGAAAACAATCCTGCATTAGTCATTCATAGCACAGACGATTCTTTTGGCTTTGGATATAGGACAAACAATAGCCTAGAATCTGATCAATTATTTATCAAAAAATTTGATAATGACCTTTGTAACAACTTAATAAATGACTTTAATAAATTCATTTCCAAAGAAAATTTACAAAAAGTAAATAAGATATCTGTCAGCATAGGACCAGCAAATTTTAATGCTTCTAGACTTATTGTAGTTTTAGCAAGAACCATCTCACAACAAATAAATTGTCCTCTAGAAAGTTTTAGTTCATTTGAAATAATGGCAAAAAGAATTGCATCAAAAAATAGTATTTTTAAAAACAAACAAACATTCTGGATTTACAAAAAATTAAAAAGAAAGGGTTTCATTGCAGGTAAATATGAAATTTGTCATGACAAAAACAGTCCTCCAGATCTTGTTATTAAAGAAACTGTTTTACCCAAAGTTCTTAAAAAATTTGAGGGTAAAGAACTTTTTTTAGAGGCTAATTATGATGATAAAGAAGATTTAAAAGAACTTTTAGATTTATCAAATAAAAATTTATTAAATAAAAATGTAAATTCATGGCAAAAAGTTTTGCCTCTTTACCCTATTTCTCCGATTAACTAAGTATTTATCCAATCAAATTATTAATATTATCTCGAAGGTGCATTGTTACAGAGTTTAGATCATCTCTTGATGAGCTTTGAGGCGGTTGAACAGGTTTTCCTACTTTAATAACAATTCTAGAAAGTAAAGGTATGCAGAATTTAAATCTTATTAGTCTGTGCGAATTAACTATTGCGACAGGCAATAATAATTTTTGATTTTTAAAGGCTAATAATGCTGCGCCTTGCTTAGGCTTATTAACTCGCCCATTTTTTTGACGAGTTCCATCAATAAAAATTCCAATACAATTATCATTTGATAATTTTTCACATGCTGTTTTAATTGTATTTTTATCAGCAATTCCCCTCTTTACAGGATACGCTCCACAAGCCTTTATAACAGAACCAAGGAGAGGTATTTCAAAAAGTTCTGCTTTCGCCATAAAAGAAATATTACGTCCAAGAGCATGACCTAGTAAAGGAGGATCAAGTAAAGAACCATGATTAGAAACCATTATAAAAGCATCTTTTTGGGGAATATTTTCTCTACCTATTAAATGACCTTTAAATACAAATTTATAAATAGGTAAAACAAATAATTTGCTAACTAATTGATAAATTATTTTTTGAAAAACATAATTTCTCATACTATCTAGTAGGTTATTTGATCAGATGATGAAACTTGAGAAATTTTTACATCCTTAAGATGTCTTTTTGCTAAACCGCTAAGTACATTTGAGGGGCCAATTTCAACAATATGAAGATCACTATCTTTTGCCATTAAATCCATAGTTTCTCTCCACCTAACCCCATTACACATTTGATTTTCTAATCTAATTTTAAGCTCATTTGGATCTCTACAAAGTGAAGGTTCATAATTACTTATGACTGGAAAAGAAGGATTATTAAATTGTATCTGTTTTAAATACTCAGTAAATTTTGCTGAAGGATCATCCATAAATGGCGAATGAAATGCGCCTGAAACATTTAATTTAAGAAATCTTTTACAAGCAATTTCTCTTGATAAATTATCTAAGGCTTCATTAGATCCTGACAAGACAACCTGGGAAGAGCTATTGTCATTAGCAATCACAATACCATCAATTTTTTTTACTAATAAATCAAGTTGATTTCTATCAAAACCAATTACTGCTGCCATAGATCCTTGCCCAGCATTCACCATTAATTGAGATCTTACTTTTATTAGTGATACACAATCTTCAAATGAAAAAACATCCGCACAATATAATGCCGTTATTTCTCCAAGACTATGCCCAGCAACAATATTTGGTTTAAAACCATTATTCTTTAAAGCATCTAATAAAATCGATTCAACTAAAAATAGACAGATTTGTGTATTTCTCGTATCATTCAGATCACTCAAAGGATTAGTTGATTGAGTATTTAACTCACAAATTTCAAATAAATTTCTCTCAAATATTTCAGAAGCATAACTAAACCTCTCCTTTGTTTTTGGCAAATTTTCAATTTGTTTTACCATTCCAATTTTTTGCGAACCTTGTCCAGGGAATACCCATGCTACTGTCATAATTTTTCTAATTTTTTGTTTTAGCCCCATTTAATAAGGGCTGCCCCCCAACTTAGCCCAGCACCGAAACCACTTGTGGCAATAATATCATTTTGTTTAATTCTATTTTTTCTAATAGCCTCATCTATCACTAATGGAATAGTTGCTGCTGAAGTATTACCATATTTTTCTAAATTGCTGAGAATTCTTTCTTTAGGAATTTTCAATCTATCTCCTACAGAATCCAATATTCTTTGATTAGCTTGATGCAATACAAGCCAATCAACTTGATCAGAACTGTAATTTGTTTTTCTAAACAACTTTTTGAGAATTATCGGAACTTCTCTTACTGCAAATTTATAAACTTCTTGACCATTCATCTGGATTTGAGAAAAACCTCCCCTTATGAAATCGATATTTTCAATTATTAAATCCTTGCTATTTTTTGATGGAAGATTAAGAAAACAACCCCTTTCCCCATCAGTTTTCATATCAAAACCTATAAAATTATCAAATTCATTTGTGGCTTCAATTGCCAATGCGCCTGCACCATCTCCAAAAAGAATACAGCTCCTTCTATCATCCCAATCAACAAAGCTTGATAATTGATCAGCACCGATAACTACAGCCCGTTTGAAAATGCCTCCTTTTAAAAATTGCGAGGCTGTTATTAAGGAAAATAAAAAACCACTACATGCTGCAGTTAAATCGAAAGCTACAGCATTAGAAGCACCCAGTTTAGCTTGAATAGAAGGCGCCGAACCAAATAAATCATGTGGAGTAGAAGTAGCTAAAACGATCAAATCAATTGTCTTAATATCCCAATTAGCCTTTTCAATAGCATTTAGTGCAGCCTTGTAACCCATTTCAGTGACGTCATCTCCAAAGCCGGATATCCTTCTCTCAGAAATACCAGTTCTAGATTTTATCCATTCATCACTAGTATCTACCTTTTGACTTATTTCTTGATTAGTTAGTATTTGATCGGGCACATAACTTCCACTTCCTTTAAATGAGACTCCAATCTGATTAAACTTTATTTCTTCCAAAAGAGTTTTTTTAGTTACTTATATAAGTCAAACATAAATTTGACGCAATATGTTTTAGGAATTTAAAACTTGAAGCTTTTGAAGTTGATTTAAATTTTCCATCACATTATGATTAACTGCAGAGTGAGCCAACCGAAGAGCGCTAACTACTGACAAAGACTTACTGCTACCATGACCGATCACGCAAATACCGTTTACCCCAAGTAATAAAGCACCTCCATGTTCAGCATGATCTAACCTTTTCTTTATTCTTAGTAGATTACTTTTTAAAAAAGCTGAACCAACTTTTCCTCGTCTTCCTCTTGGAAGCTCAGATCTTAAAATATCTAATAAAACCCCGCCTACAGACTCAAGAAATTTTAATAAAATATTTCCCGTAAAACCATCACAGACTACTACATCAAAACTACCTGATAATACATCACGTCCTTCACAATTACCTCCAAAATCAAAACTTTTTTCTTTAGATAGTATTTCGTATGTTTTAAGAGATAAATCATTCCCTTTGCATTCTTCTTCTCCAATATTCAAAAGGCCAATTTTCGGTTTCTTTACTTGCAAGACATCTTTTGCATAAATATTCCCTAGAAGAGCAAACTGATGCAGATAAGAGGGTTTACAATCAGTATTTGCACCAACATCTAAAACTAATACAGGACGAGTTTGATCCCTTGTGGGAAATAATGCACCTATAGCGGGTCTATCAATTCCTTTCAATCTGCCAATCCTAAATATAGCAGAAGCCATCATTGCGCCAGAATTTCCAGCTGAGTAAACAGCTTGCGCTTGATTATTTCTTACTAAATCCATTGCAACATTTATACTTGCATTTTTCTTTTTTCTGACTGCAGTTGCTTCTTCGTTCATTCCTATAGGATCACCACTATCAATTAATTCAAGACGATTATTTTCGATTTCTTTATCAAGTAATTCTACTAAACCAATTTTTTCTGCTGCATTTTTAACTTTTTCAATTTCACCAACAAACTTTATATTGATCGGAAATCTGCTTATTGCTTCAAGACAACCCTCTAATATGGGTCCTGGAGCATAATCTCCACCCATACCATCTACAGCAATCCAAATTCTATTAGATTGCGAGTCATCTTCATTATCTAAAAAATTATCGTTATTTTGTAATCTTTTTAATGGGTCAAAAACTAATGGCTGTAATGTATTTTTAGCTAGTGAACTAGCATTTGAAACTACACTGCTAGCAGTATTCACTACAGATTCAGCGCTGGAAACTACATTACCTGCAACATTACTTGCGACACTACTCGCGGTGCTTACTACAGACCCAGCACCAGAAACTACATTGCCAGCCACATTACCAGCCGTTACTGCAGAACTAGCAGCAGTATCTACTATTGAAGTTACAGCAGAGTTTCTTTTATACCAAATTACTAATCTTCTGATAGCTCTTGGCTTATTAATTTTATGTAAAGTTTCTTTCCCCATTTATTTACTATCAAAGGGAGAAATATCTACAATCCTTTGAAAAAGATATCCTGTGCCCCTCGCTGTTAATATCAATTCTGGATTTGCTGGATCAGCTTCCAGTTTTGATCTTAATCTTGATATATGAACATCCACTACTCTTGTATCTACATGTCTCTCGGGTGTATAACCCCAAACTTCTTTTAATATCTCTCCTCTACTAAATGGTTCTCCTGACCTACTTACTAAAAGCTCTAAGAGACTAAATTCCATACCAGTTAATCTAATTCTCTCATCGCTTTTAAAAACTTGTCTTCGATTAGTATCAATTTTTATATCAGTAACCAAAATTAATCCTGAATTAGGCATTCCTGGGATTTGTTCTTTATCAATTCTTCTTAGAACGCATCTAATTCTTGCTTCTAATTCCTTGGGACTAAATGGTTTGACAACATAATCATCTGCCCCTAATTCTAAACCTGTAATCCTATCTGCAACATCACCTAATGCGGTTAACATTACAATTGGGACATCAGAATCTTTCCTTAATTCTTGACAAACTCCATAGCCATCTAATTTTGGCATCATTACGTCAAGCACTACTAAATCCGGTTCATAATCTTTAAATAACTTTAGTGCCTCTTTACCATCACTTGCAGTTACGACTCTGTAGCCGATCATTGAGAGGCGAGTCTCCAAAATTCTTCTAATACTTGCCTCGTCGTCTGCGACAAGAATTGTTTCTTTAGTTTGACTAGATAAAGCCATTTGTTTCTATTAGCTAATCAGTAAGAGAATTAATTATTATCCTAATCTAACTTGTAGAGGGGCAATATCCCAAACATTCTAGTTCTTTTACTTTATTCAAAAACTAAATGTCTAGCAAATTGTCTACTTTTATTTGTCAAAATTGCGGAACTGAAACTTCTCAATACTTTGGGAAATGCCTTAATTGCAACTCATGGAATTCCATTGTTGAAGAAATTAAAAGTAAGAGATCTAATTATAAAGATAAAAAAAACAATAAGAAAGCTATACCGTTTAATGAAATATCATCTAAAAAAATATCAAGATTTACAAGTGGATTAGATGAATTTGATAGAGTGCTTGGAGGTGGCATAGTCCCTGGATCTGTTGTTTTACTTGGAGGAGAGCCAGGGATAGGAAAAAGTACATTAGTTCTTCAATCAGCAGGAAAAATATCTCTTAATGAAAAAGTTTTATATATAACTGCAGAAGAATCTTTAGAGCAAGTAAAAATAAGATGGGAAAGATTAAATCAAAATAGTCTTGATTTAAAAATTTTGGCAGAAACTAATCTGTCCCTAATTATTGAAGAGATCAAACGCGAAAATCCAAGTTTCGCAATTATTGATAGTATTCAAGCTATCCATAATCATGAAATGGAAAGTTCTCCAGGATCGGTTTCTCAAGTTAAAGCATGTTCATCTGAATTGCAAAATCTCGCCAAAGATAATAATATCGCTCTTTTAATAATTGGTCATGTCACCAAAGATGGAGCTTTAGCTGGTCCCAAAACTTTAGAGCACTTGGTTGATACAGTAATCAATTTTGAAGGAGATAACATTTCCTCACATAGATTATTAAGAAGTATAAAAAACAGATTTGGATCTACCTTTGAAATCGGAATTTTTGAAATGCTTGAAGATGGTTTACGAGAAATAAAAAACCCAAGTTCAATCTTTACTAATAAAGAAAACATTTCAGGAGTAACAACTACTATTACAAATGAAGGATCGAGACCATTCGCAGTTGATATTCAAGCACTAGTCAATAAAACTTTTTACACTAACCCAAGACGAACTACAACTGGGATTAGTATTAACAGATTACATCAAATTCTGGCTGTTATTGAAAAGCATGTAGGCATTAAATTATCTGAATTTGATTGCTACGTAGCTACTGGGGGTGGTTTTGAGATTAATGATCCATCATCAGACTTAGGTGTAGCAATATCAATTTTATCAAGTTTAAAAAATATCCCTCCTCTGGAGAGTAGCTCATTTATTGGGGAATTAGGTTTGAGCGGTCAGGTTAGAAAATCGAATAATCTTCGAACAAAAATAGAAGAGGCTGCAAGACTAGGTATCAAAAATATCGTAGTCCCAAAATTAGAGGAGGATCTAAATAATAATTTTCAAAATTTAATTAATATCAAAGAGATTTCCAATATTAAAGAAGCAGTTGATTATTGTTTATCAGGTTAAAAATATCAGAGATACATATCGATTGAACTTCTTCCTGAGTTTTTCAACCAATTCTCAATATCTAGATACCCACCTGGATATAATCTCACTGCTTTAGACCAGACTTCAGCAGCTTTATCAAACCAAATATCTCTCTGATCTAAATCACCATTTTGCTCAGCATATCTTCCCCTTTTTTCATAAATTAAACCTATATTTTTAAGGCAAGATGGCTGTTTGGGATTCTCTTCTAAAGCTTTTTCGTAAGTTTCAATAGACAAATCCTCTTCACCATTACTCATGTATATTATTGCCATATTTTTTAAGGTTTCACCCCTATCAATTTTATTTTCTTCGAGCAGCAAACTTTCTTTGTAATAATCTAATGCTTCCGAATAATCCCCATTATTTTGTGCAGCTAAGCCATCTCTATAGTAGATATATGCCTTCTTTTCTTTTTCTGCAATAGGCATTATTTTTACTATGGATTCAGCTATTACAGTAAAAGCTTTGTCGATAAAATTGTCTCTGTTTTGATTACTAGGCACTTCTATAAATCAAATAAAAATAATATAGTAATTTAAAAAAATAACTATTTAAAAAGTGTATAACATTTATTATTATAGTGAAAAATGAGTACAAGCATTAAGTTGCTTCTATCGTAAAAAATATGGAGAGCATTCAATTAAGCATTACAGGCATGAAGTGCGGGGGTTGTGTGAGTACTGTTGAAAAAATATTGAATAATTCTGATGGTATTGAAAATGTTTCTGTTAACTTACTCACTGAAAGTGCATATTTTGAAATTACTCAGAAACATATGAACATAGAAACAGTTCTTGAAAATCTAGAAGAGAATGGTTTCCCATCAAAGATCTACATAAATGATTTTTCCAAGAAAATAAATAAAGGAGAATTAGAAAAAAAAAAGAAATGGAATAATCAATGGAAAAAACTAACTTTTGCCCTTTTACTTTTATTATTTTCAGTTTTAGGTCATCTTGCAGAAGGAAGATATATAAATTTTCCAATACTAGGTAATATATTTTTTCACGCTTCACTCGCGACATTAGCTTTATTATTTCCCGGCAGAGGAATCATTATAAATGGATTTAAATCATTTATTAATAAACGTCCGGATATGGATTCTTTAGTAGCACTTGGTGTAACTAGCGCATACACAACAAGTCTTCTATCTTTAATATTCCCTAGCACTGGTTTTCCTTGTTTTTTTAATGAACCAGTTATGCTATTAGGCTTTATATTAATTGGGCGTTTCTTAGAAGAAAGAGCTAGATATCAAACTGGTTCATCCATTGGTGAATTATTAGATCTTCAACCTGAAATGGCAAATATCTACACAGAAGATAATCAAATTAAATCAATAAGAATCAATACTTTAAGACCTAATCAAGAGATTCAAGTTCTAGCAGGAGACAGAGTTCCTGCAGACTGCATTGTTACTAAAGGTAATTCATATGTTGATGTTTCACATATCACTGGAGAATCGAAACCTATGGAAGTAAAAGAGGGCGAAAACTTATCAAGCGGATCTTTAAATCTTAATTCAACTCTTAGACTTAAAGTACAAAAAGTTGGATCGGATTCTTCTTTGGCAAAACTAGTAAGTCTTATTGAGTCTGTAAACTCTCAAAAACCACGCATTCAACGAATTGCTGATGAAATTGCAGGCAAATTTACTTATTTTGTGCTTATTTTTGCTACTTTAACCTTCTTTTTTTGGTGGAAGGGAGCAAGAAATATTTGGCCTGACTTATTAAGTCATAATAATCAATTCATAACACACTCAAGCCACACACTTCATAGCTCACTTGGTAGTAATGCTGAAAATTTCTTGAGTTTAGCAATTCAATTGTCAATTGCTGTTTTAGTGATAGCTTGTCCTTGTGCATTAGGTTTAGCCACCCCAACTGTAATAACTGTCGCATCAGGTAAAGCAGCAAAAAAAGGGGTTTTATTTAAAGGCGGGGATAAAATAGAGATGGCTTCAAAAATTAATCACATTATTTTTGACAAGACAGGTACATTAACAAAAGGTAAGCCTTTCATTGTTGATTACAAAAATAATGATGATCATTCATTTTTATTAAAAATAGCTGCCAGTTTAGAAAAGGAGAGCAGACATCCAATCGCAAATGCTTTAATTCAAGAGGCAAAAAAGCAAAATTTAAGTTTATTGCAAATAAAAAAAATTTTCACACATTCAGGTAGAGGTATATCTGGAGAACTTAATTCAATTGATGGACTTATCAATATTGGGAACATTGAATGGCTACTAAGCAAAGGAATAATTATTGATAATGATGCAAAAAAAGTAATTGAAAATGAAGACACAAAAACGAACACAATCATTGGAGTAAGTATTAAAGATAAGTTATTAGGCTTTATCTTATTAGGAGATTTACTCAGAGATGATTCAATTAAAACAGTTCAAAATTTGAGAGATAACAAATTTAAAATTAATATCTTAAGTGGAGATAGAAAACAAACAGTTTTAGCTTTAGCAAAAAAAATTGGTTGTAAAGAAACAGAAGTAAAGTGGGATCTTCTTCCTGAAATGAAACTGGAGACAATAAAAAATTTACAAATCAATAATAAAGTAGCAATGATTGGTGATGGTATTAATGATGTACCAGCTTTGGCTGCCTCAGATTTAGGAATTGCGGTGGGATCAGGGACTCAAATAGCCAAGGCAAATGCAGATGTTGTATTGATGGGAGATCAATTAAATGGATTACCCTACGCATTAAATCTTGCAAAAAAAACTATAAGAAAAATAAAGCAAAATCTAATATGGGCTTTTGGTTACAACTTACTAGCTATCCCTTTAGCCGCCGGCATTTTGTTCCCTAAATACGGTATTCTTCTTACTCCCTCATTAGCAGCATTATTAATGGCTATCAGCTCTATTACAGTTGTAATTAATGCTTTATCTTTGGATTAAATGAGGGGAAAATTCATAGTTATTGAGGGTATTGATGGATGTGGGAAGACCACCCAAATAGAAGAACTATCTAAATGGCTACCTGAAAGTGGTCTAATAAATAAAGAGTCAAAATTAATCACAACAAGAGAGCCTGGAGGCAGTCTTTTAGGAAGAAAACTTAGAGGACTGATTCTTGATAACAATGAAAATAACAAGCCTTCATCCCTTGCAGAGTTATTGCTTTATTCAGCTGATAGAGCTGAACACGTCTCAAAAATTATTTCGCCTGCTTTAAATAATAATAATTGGGTAATTAGTGATAGATTTTCCGATTCAACCCTTGCTTATCAAGGTTATGGAAGAAAAATAGATTTAGAAATAATAAAAAAAATTGAATCCATTGTATGTCAAGGAGAATATCCTGACATAACTTTCTTCTTAGAAATTTCTCCAAAAGAAAGTATTTTGCGAAGAAAAAATGAAATCCCAGATAGGATAGAATCCGAAGGTATTAGATTCTTAGAAAAAGTCAATGAAGGTTTTAAACTAATTGCCAAAGAAAAAAACTGGAAAGTAATATCCGCATCACAAAATATCAAAACTATTTCTAATCAAATTAAAGAGATTTTATTAAACCATTTTTCTATTAAAAAATGATTGAGGTTAAAAAAAATAATGTATTAATAAATGAAGAAATTAATGCATGTCTAAATAGCATAATTAAAAAAAAATCATTTGCAAATGGTTATATATTTTTTGGTGCAGAAGGAGTAGGAAAAAAACAAACTGCTCTTCTATTTATAGAAGAGATATTAAAACAATTTTCAACAAGCGGAAATATTGAAGAGAAAATCAGCAATAATAATCATCCTGATTATCTCATAATCGAGCCAAATTCTCCTATGCAAGGGAAAAGTTCAAAAAGTAACGATCTTGAAAAAACAACAAAAAATGGATCTGAGATTATTAAGATTGCTCAAATACGTAATATCAAAAATTTTCTCAGTAGAAAATCAATAAACTCAGAAAAAAAAATTGTTTTAATTACTAATGCGCATCTTTTAAACGAAGCCGCCTCAAATTGTCTTTTAAAAACCTTAGAAGAACCAAGTAATGGAATTTTTATTTTATTAACATCAAAATTAAACCTTCTTTTAGATACGATTATTTCAAGATGCCAAATAATAAGGTTTCGATCCTTTACTAGTAATCAAATAAATTCAATTTTAAAAAATTTTTTAGAAAGTTCTAAAATAAAAATTAGTAAAAATTTAAAACTTGAAGATTTAATTGCCTCTGCGAATGGATCTCCAGGGCAATTATTAAAGAATATTGAAATTTGGAATGAATTATCAGACGAAATTATACGAAAATTAGATTATCCAACAAATAATATTCAAGAAATATTAGAACTTTCCAAAGTTATATCTGAACAATTAGCAATTGATCAACAGATTTATTTAGTCAATTTTATTCAAATTGTTTGGTGGAGAAAGACAAAAAACAGTGCTCTAATAGAAAAACTTGAGAATTTAAAATTTTATTTAAGAAAAAATGTTCATCCAAGATTGACATGGGAAATTACCTTTTTGAAAATTTCCATGATGGATACATAAATTAATCTATTGCAGAATTAATTAAATTTGGATTTCTAATTTGAATAAATTCTTGCTTAGCTGTTTCTACTTGAGAACCAATTGGTAATTCAAGACAGTATCCGGCTCCATATACAGTTTTTATATAAATAGGCTTACGAGGATCTGGTTCTAACTTAGTACGTAAGTGCCTAATATGAACTCTTATTGTTTCAATATCATCGTCTGGTTCATATCCCCATACTTCTTTAAGAATCAATGCTGGTGAGACAGTTTGTCCATGCCTTTGTAAGAGACAATGAAGTAATTCAAATTCTAGATGCGTCAATCTAACGGGAGACTCAAACCAAATAGCTTCAAATCTTTCTGGAACAAGAGTGAGGGGTCCATAATTAAGAATTTCTTGCTGATTACTAGAATTGAGCTGCGCTCTACTGGTTCTTCTTAATAATGCTTTTATGCGTACATGTAATTCTTCTAAATCAAATGGTTTAGTAATGTAATCGTCAGCTCCAGAATTAAACCCAGTAACTTTATCTTTAAGACCGCCCAAAGCTGTTATCATCAAGATTGGGATATTTGATGTTCTTTCATCTCTTCTAAGACGCTGGCACAAAGTTAATCC
>Ga0310343_10001120_pt1 | contig 13524 bp, 7 predicted proteins | sample HC15DNA2025_MG_FD_203519 | JGI IMG/M metagenome (GOLD analysis project Ga0310343, IMG submission 203519) | Marine microbial communities from station ALOHA, North Pacific Subtropical Gyre - HC15-DNA-20-25_MG | ecosystem: Environmental > Aquatic > Marine > Oceanic | place: Pacific Ocean: North... | reverse complement strand
TCTTCTTCATTCTCGCACATCACAACATCCTCCAACTCTTGGCACACTCTTCGTTTTCTCACGTTCCATCCGGATAAACTGTCACCGGTCAGCACGCACAGGAGTACTTTCAAATCGCCATCATCGCTTCCCCTTCTCATTTGCGCGTATATAAACGACAAAATAGGCACTAGCACGTTCACATTGATCGCCAGCTTGTGCTCTCGGACGCAAAACGAGTGATAGAAAATTCCGTCGTCGTCGTCTCCCGTAACTACCGTTGCGTCGTCTTCCCCTAACAAATCTTTCAAAGATTTCCACGGGGGCACGAACGCGAGTTCGTTTAATTCGGGGTCCGACGACGCGATGCGCTTTAACTCTTCCACCAGTGCCGCATCGGTTGGTCTGCCATCGTTGACGTCCCGTCGTCTGCGCGTCATCTCGTCGTCAATCCGACGTCATTCTCTTCGAGTTTTGTTTTTCTGCAGAAAGAGAAAGATTTCCAAAAAAAAAAGAGAGAGACAAAAGGAAAAAGAAAGGGAAAAATTAAACAAAGGTTTTAAAACCCTAAATAATGGATATTTTTTTTGGGAAGAAAAGGAGGATCTAACGAAAAGCGATCGCTCGTCAGAATTTAATCGAAGCGCGGGGGAGAGCAGCACCTTTTTCTCGCGCACTTCGTTGTAGTATTCATCGCGTGAACGACACTCGCGATGACGACGACGAAACAGACCATCGCGATGAGATCTTCTTCCTCGTCGCTTTTTGCCTTACTCGCCCTGACCCTTTCCCTTTTCTTCGTCCAGTCCGAAGCGTCCGCGTTCCTCGCCACGGACAAAAACTTCGATTCCGCCGTGCTTGGATCGAACAAAAACGTCTTCGTGAAATTCCTCGCGCCTTGGTGAGGCCACTGTAAGAGCATGAAACCCGCGTGGGACAAGCTCGGCAGTAAATACAAAGATCACCAGGGAGTAATGATTGTGGACGTGGATTGCACGGCGGATGGCTCGCAAACGTGTCAGAAAATGGGCGTGCAAGGGTACCCAACAATTAAATATTTTGTCAACGGGGACAAAAAAGGGAAGGACTACCAGCAAGGAAGGGACTACGACTCTCTGCTCGCGTTTACGAAAAAGACGTTGGATGTGGAGAAGTGCGACGTGAAGACGAAAAAAGCGTGTAAACCGAACGAAATCGCGCTGATTGAAAAGTTCGACGGGAAGAGTTCTTCGGAAATTGCGGAGGAGATGAAGAAACGCGCGGAGGAGTTGAAGACGATTAAGTCGGATATGAAGGCGGCAAAGTTGGAACACAACACGAAAGTCGCGACGTGGAAAAAGAGAGAGGCGGCGTTGAATAAAGGGGACTTTATTTTAAAACAGTTGGAGCAGTTGAGAAAGAAAGATGAGTTGTAAAAAAGCTCTTCTCTTCCTCTCTTTTCTATCCACCATATGAAAGATGGATGGTAAAGTTTCCGAACAAATAGTGTTCGTTTTTCTCCGATGACGACGGGAGGAGCCCCGTAAGAGCAACCAACTTTTAAAAATCGTATAAAACCTGAGAAAGATAGAAATCGAGTAGATGCATACACAAAGTGAGGTCAAATTCCAAGAAAGTCACACTGCGTGATTGTGGATTGATTGAAGCGTGTCGAAAGAGATTTTATCCAGTGTTTTATAAGTAATGAGAGCGATTGTTAAAATTGCGTTGGCGTTGGATTTTATTTTCATGATCGAGAGAACAATAAGGAAGCGTATAGCATGCCAATTCATTCATTCATTCATTCATTCAATCAATACTCAAGATTATATAATACGTGATTATTATTAAAAAGAATGACTCAAACCAATCTCTTCTAATGTGTTGTATTTTTTCGTAGCAGCGTTTGTTTAATCTCTACAAACCGTCCCCTTCATCGTCGCTCGCTTCGGTGACGTCGTAGATCTTTCGCACAATCTTTTGACCGTTGGCGAGGCACAAACCGTGTCTATCCGCGGTAACTAAAATTGTATCGTCTTCATTAAACTTACCCTTCAAGATTTCCGTGGATAAGTTCTGCAACAACTCTTTTTGAATGGCACGTTTCACCGGACGAGCGCCGTATTGCGGATCGTAGCCTTCTCTCGCCAAATACTCAACCGCGGATTTGTCGTATTCAATCGCCATGCGTTGGCCATCAACTCTCTTGGACAAATTATTGAGCTGTAATTGGACAATCTCTTCGATTTGCGAGTGGTTGAGCGACTCAAAACAAATAAATTCGTCGATTCTGTTGATAAATTCTGGTCTGAAGTGCGATCGGACGTGTTGCATGACGGCGTCTTTCACGCTACCTCTTCCTCTTCTTTTGTTTTGGTAATTCATTTCATCCGAACCCAAGTTCGAAGTCATGATAATCAAGCAATTTCTGAACGATACGTTTCTACCTTGCGTGTCCGTCACGTGACCTTCGTCCAACAACTGCAACAAGACGTTGAAGACATCGACGTGAGCTTTCTCAATTTCATCGAACAAGACGACCGAGTACGGCTTTTGTCGAACCGCGTCGGTGAGCATGCCCCCTTCGTCGTAGCCAATGTAGCCTGGAGGTGCACCAATTAATCTAGCCACAGAGTGTTTTTCCATGTACTCGGACATGTCCAAACGCACCAACGCATGGTCTGAGTTGAAGAGATACGATGCTAAAGCCTTTGCCAATTCTGTCTTACCGACGCCAGTCGGGCCCAAGAACATGAACGAGGCGACTGGCCCGTTCGGATCGGCGAGATCCGCACGCGAGCGTTGAACGGCTTCGGCAACGCAAGTCACCGCTTCTTCTTGACCGATGACTCTTTCGTGAAGTTCGGATTCCAATTGCAACAATTTTTGTTTCTCCGAAGCGACCAACTTCGCCACCGGTACGCCGGTCCATCTGGACACAACCGTCGCGACGTCCGCGTCCGTCACCTCTTCTCTCAACATTACCCCACCGCCTTGTAATGACAACACTTCGCCTTCCGCTTTCTTCACTTCGTCCTCAATGCGGACTTTCTCAGCCTCCAATTTGGCGAGATCACTCTTGCAATTCGCGAGTTGGGCTTTGTACTCCTCCGGCGCGTCTTCGGCCGACGCCAATTGTACTTTCGCGTTGGCGTTTTGAATCTTTCTCCCCGTGTAGGCCAACTGTGCTTGCGCTTGTCTGTACGCATTCATGCATGTCATTTCTCTCGTGACTTTCTTTTGCAGCTCATTTCGTTTTTTCTTCTCTTCGTGCAGTTGTGCGGCGAGCTTCTGCAATTCTGCCGCGGCGATGTTGTTTTGGCCAGCCTTCGCGTTTTCGCTTCTTTGCTTCAACAACAACTGATTGCGTTCTTTTTGCAACTGTTTGATTTTTCGCTCGCACACGTCTAGTGATTCCGGTTTGGACGATTTGTTCATTCTGACCGCTGCGGCTGCTTCGTCGAGCAAATCGATCGCCTTATCTGGCAACTGACGTCCGCTGACGTACCTCGCAGACAACTGCGCCGCCGATAACAACGCGCCTTCGGAGATGGCAATGTTGTGATGTTGTTCATATCTCGGTCTTAACCCACGCAAAATGGAAACGGTGAAATCAACATCTGGTTCTTCCACTGGAATTTGCTGAAATCGACGTTCCAAAGCCGCGTCGGTTTCGATGGATTTTTTGAACTTGTCCACCGACGTGCACCCGATGCATCTCAACAAACCTCTCCCCAACGCCGGTTTCAAAATAGCCGATCCGTTGTTCCCGTTCGGCGGCGGCGGAATCAAGTTGTGAATGTCGTCGATGAACATAATCACCGGCTGATTCGCGGCTTCATCGACAACTTCTTGCACGACCATGGACAATCTCTCTTCAAACTCCCCCGGCATTTGACATCCGGCGCCAACAGCGCCTAAATCCAACTCCAATAACTTGGCATTTCTCAACGCCAACGGCACGTCACCACCCGCAATTCTTTGCGCCAAACCTTCCACAATGGCCGTTTTACCAACTCCAGATTGACCCAACAAAATGGGGTTATTTTTCGTTCGTCTGGACAACACGTGAATGGCTCTTCTTAACTCGTCGTCTCTTCCAACCAACGGGTCCAACAAACCTTTCTTCGCTTCATCCGTCACGTCCGTGCAAAATCGTTCAATCGCGGATAACTCTTCTTCTTGGCCAGGCATCCCACCTTGCATCTGTTGTTGTTGTTGTTGCGCCATCAGTTGCTGTTGGTTTTCAGCCTCGCCGCCTTCGGCGTTGCCGCCTTCTTGTTTCCTGTTGGCATTCGTGCTTCCAGACAAGACTCCCGGACCAGACGTGGCAACGGCAGCGCCCTGTTTTTATTACGTCACACGAAGAGAGGAATATTGGTCAGTATTTACGCGCACAATCCACATCAATCGCGAGGAGACGAGAGAGAACGAACGAGAGAAGAGCAGAGAGAACGAATGAGAACGAAAGAGAGAAAGAGAAAGAGAGGAAGCGCGCGAGAGTTTAAAATGAGGGAAAAAAGAAGCCTGAAGAAGGTGGCGGCGATGGGACCATCGGATGGACGACGTCAATCGCTTTCTTTCTCCGTCTTCGAGGCCATCTTCCGCTCTCGATCTCGATCTCGCGAGTCTCGCGGGAAACCCTCGACCCCTCGCCCGTTCTCTCGACCCGCTTCGTAAAAGGTGTTTCTCGAGGCAGACGACGCGGCAGAGAGCGTTGTCGTTGTGGTCCCATTTGGAAAAATGACAAGATAAAGTCACCGACGACGACGCACCATAAAAATGTTGGCAATCTGATTTCTGACTTCCCGGTTGTAATAAATCAACGCCGCCGCGCTCGCGCCGCAGGCGACGAGCGTCGCCACTTTCGATTTGTCGTCTTTCAACAGAGACGCGAGCGTTGTCGATGTTGTTGTCATGATGACGCGCGTCTCTCTTTTTCTCTCTCTCTCTCTTTTTATGATGCCATATACAAAAATTCTTCTCTTTTTCCTTTTTTTGTCTCTTCTTATTTACATCTGTCTCGGCTTTTGCTTTTGGTCCATACGAGTGTGGGTTTTTTTGTTTGGCTTGGTCTCTTTTTTTCCTCCTCCTTCTTCTTTTTGTCTGTCTTCGAGGAAGAAGAAGAAGAAGTCCTCATTAATAAATTAACGAGACGGTTTGTTGTGTCTTCCGAGAGAAGAAGAAGAAAAGAAAACCGAAACGACTCGGAGGAGGAGGAGGAATGAAGAAGTCAACTCGCTCTCGGCCGCGGAACGACGACGACGACGACGACGACGGGAACCGAGAGGAAGAGTTGGCGTACGACACGCCGGATAGGAAGAAGAGGAGCACGGGTGCGACCACCGCACTTTGCGACGCCGGGCCGAGCGAGTGTAACGGGCGGACGTCGAAACACGCGCGTGGCGTGAAAGAAGAAGGTGAACCATCGGAGGCGTGTAACGTTCCAGATGAACCGTACTTGCCCATGTCGCAAGTGAGGGAGGATAACATCAACAACGACGACGCGTACGACGACATCCCAATGTCGCAAATGCGACAAAACCCGAATATTCTACGCGCGAATGAACCCATCGTGCAAGACTATTACACTAAATCGGAAAGGAATAAAGGCAAAGTCGTGAACGACCCGGTGCATAATCACATGTACTTTAGCGGGAAGATGTGCGACGTGATCGATACGCCTCAGATGCAACGCTTGAGAGAATTGAAACAGTTAGGGACGGCGTATTACGTTTTTCCTGGAGCTTCGCATAATAGGTTTGAACACTCGTTAGGGACGTCGCACTTGGCGAGCAACGTGTATGAAACGCTGACGAGATCGACGCGATCGTTGAAATGGGACGCGGAGGATAAGTTGTGCGTCCAATTGGCTGGTTTGTGTCACGATTTAGGGCATGGACCATATTCGCACGTGTTTGACAACGAGTTTTTACCACTGAGGTTAGGAAAAGCAGAGGCGGACAAGTGGAGTCACGAGGACATGTCGTGCGACATGTTCGAGTGGTTGGTCGAGGATAACAACGTCGAATTATCGCCAAGAATCGTTCAAAAAGTGAAGGATTTAATCAGCTCAAACGATAAAGGGTACGAAAAGAATAAGTTTTTGTTCGACATCGTGGCAAATAAGAGGAACAGCGTGGATGTCGATAAGTTTGAGTATTTGATGCGAGACTCGAAAAACACAGGCATTTCTGCTTCGGTGGATATGAATCGGTTGATTTCTTTCATGAAAGTCATAGATGACGAGATTTGTTTCAAAGCGAGCGAGGTGTACAACGTATACAGATTGTTTGATATGCGCGCAAATATGCATCACGTGGTGTACACGCACAAAAAAGCGAAAGCGGTGGAGTATATGATTGTAGACGCTATGGTTGAAGCTGATATTGGATGGAACAGTCGAATTTCGCACGCCATTCGAGACCCGAAAGAGTTTATTAAACTGGACGATACGATCGCGAAACAAATCGAGTTCTCAAGCGAACCAGAGTTACAAAAAGCGCGCGACATAATGAAAAGATTACGAAAGAGAGATTTGTACGTTTTCGTCAATGAATACACGGTCCCGGAGGAGTATTTGAGCGATTTCAAAGCCGTCACGGCAGAAGATATCTCGACTTCGTACGAATCCAATAGCACTAGCAACACCTTACCGGGCGGCTTGAAACCGGAAATGATCATCGTCCACAACGTCAAAATCGATTACTCCATGAAAGACAAAGATCCGGTGTCGAAAGTGAAATTTTTCCAAGAGTTAACCGACGACGAATCCTTCCACATCGACCGCGCCAAAGTCTCATCCTTGTTGCCAACCAACTTTTTAGAACGAAAAGTCAGAGTGTACTCGAGGATTCGCGACCACAATGTGGAAGATGCCATCGCGAAAGCGTTTTCCAACTTCCAAAGGAAGATGTACGGCGGTTGCGAAATCCAAGCGACGCCGTCGAGAAGCCGGAAAAAGAGAGGCCATTCGCTCGGTCACGAACGCGAACGAGTACAAGTAGCTCCCGTTGGCGTTTCGACGCCAAGCGGAACGCAGCGTTCTGCACACACGGACGTATGATAAATAGGAGAAGAACGAATTAGTATTATTGATAACCCATATAGCTATAGCTATTGCCGCTGCTCTGATATTTTGAAATACACATTGATTACATCTCTAGAAGAAGAAACGGACGCGTACGTCTCTCTCATTTTCATCTCGAACAAATTCGACATGTCGAAAACATAAAAAATCCGTTGGGAAAGTCGTGATTTTTGTCGTCGTTATAAATCGACGCGTGCGGCACACCAAGAGACCATCAATCCGTATCTATCGCGTACATCACGGAATCAGAGTGCACGCACGCGTAAGTAGAAGTACTACTCATGATTGATGCTGCCGCGGAACGGCTACGCGATGATGTGGCAGCACACAACACTCAAACGTCCGCGTTTAGCGTTTTCGTATTAACGTTCGTCATGGCTGCCATGACTGGTCTCGGCTCCATTCCATTTTTCTTACTCCCAAAAGGAGAAAAGCTTGCCCCATTATACGCCGGTTTAGCGAACGCCATCGCCTGTGGCGTCATGCTCGCGGCGTCTTTCGATATGGTCCACGAAGGCCAACCGCACGGCCCGGGTTTAGTTGTTTTTGGATTGTTCTGCGGAGCAACCTTCATTGCATTTCTGCAGAAAATTTTACACGCGCACGAAGACGTGTCGTTTGCGAATTTAGTAGGGGCAGATGCCAGAAAAACGTTACTGGTAGTTGGTATTATGACTGCACACTCGTTTGGCGAAGGATCTGGCGTTGGGGTGAGTTTCTCCGGAGTTCACGGGTGGGCGCAAGGGTGTTTGGTGACGTTTGCCATCGGTGTGCACAACATTCCAGAAGGCTTGGCGGTATCGACGGTGTTGGCGAGTAAAGGCGTGAAACCAGTGCAATGTTTGTTTTGGTCGGTGTTGAGTTCACTGCCGCAAACAGTGACGGCGGTTCCGTCGTTTTTATTCGTTGAGACTTTTACAAGCTTGATGCCATTTGGGGTTGGTTTTAGCGCCGGGTGTATGATTTGGATCGTGTTCGCAGAGTTGTTGCCAGACGCGTTTGAAGGCGCAGAGGATGCAAGAGCGGTGGCAACAGCGGCGACGATGAGTGCAGTAGCGTTGGAAGGGTTTCGGATGGCCATGCTAAAGTTGGACAACGAGGACGGGACGTTACGAGCGCCGACGTTGAAGGATTTTGGCTTAGGAGGAGACGAGAGCACCAGCGGTGGGAAGAGCACATTTTATTTAGCGATAGCGCCGGCGTTTATAGCCTCCTTCGCATTGTCTACGTTACGGTTTACGAATAAGCGGGGGACATTGCTCGTTGAGCGATTGTTTCGGGACAAGATGCGAAGGAACGATGAAATAGATATTAATAACAATAACAACATTGAAGGCGGCGTGTTGAAATCGTCCTCGGGTCGCAGTAAAAGCAGTCTTGCTGACGGTAAAATAGGTGCAACGTTAGGAATTGCAAGTGGTATTTTGATCGTCATGGGCGTTCGCGCGTTGCTACTCACGCTTCGTGCCATCTATTACGGGGGGGCAGTGGAGATTTTATTCGCCATCGGCGGCATCTTCCTGGCCAGATTTATTATGTTGCAACTCCCAAAGCTCGTCTTCTCTAACGCATTCTCCGTGTCCTCCGAGAATGAAGAGAAAAATACGGATCGAATGACCACAAACAGTGGTAGTAGCCTCGCGAGCCTCGCGAACGGGTGGGATGCTATCGACGGTGCGTTTGAAGCGTTCATCGTGTCCATCACGTGCACATTCCTTTCCGTCCTCGACGGTGTCCGGTTCGCCTCTGCGGCTGAATCTTTGGAAAACATACACATTGAATTTCCGGCGTGCATCCGCGCTCTTTTGCGAACTGCTCCAGCCGCGTTGAGTGCGTTTAGCTGTAAGGCTGGCAATGCTTCTGAACTCGCGCTGCGAGCTTCCCTCTCTGTCGGTTTCGCCTTCTTCTTCTCTGCCGTCGCCGCCGCCAAGTTTGTGAAAGTCTTTAAATCTGTTCACGAATTGAATAAGCACCTGGAAGAGTCGTCGGGTAGGAAGAACTTGTTCAAAATCGAAGGTTCATTAGAAGCGGCGAGTTGCTTGATGTGCGCGTACGCCTTCTCAAGAGCCTTGTGGCCTCGCGCTACTAGAGAAACGAGAAGAGGAAGCAACGACGAACAAGCCGGTTTGATGTTAGGATTACTGTTAGGAGTGAGCGCGAACGTGGCGCTGTTCGCACTGGGCACGATGACCCCGTACATGGACGCGATTTAGTTAGATTTAGTAGTTTGTAGTGGAGCGTATATAGAGTACGAGACTCGTCTCTAAATTTTATGGACTCGAGTCTTTTCTGGTACATAGATATTCTCCTTCCCTCTCTAAAATATTCTCATCCTGGCAGAATTAATTTTCGTCACATCGTATACGTATCACTATGAAGATGATTAATACGTGAGCATATTATTTTAATTAACGCTGTCGCGAAAGAAGAGAATGTCTTACCGATTCTCGCGCGTCTCTTTCCTCCGAGCGGTTCTCATTTTCGTCGTCGTGCTCCTTTCTTCTCTTCAGAAAGAAAGACAATTCGTTACAGCGGATGTTCGTTTACGCCACGGAGAACATATCAAAGTTCTCGCGCGAGTGGAGAATCCGGACTTGAACTACGTTCGTGTTGATGACATAGATGAGGAGTATTTGAACGAGACGATGAAAAGAGACGACGACGACGACGGAGAGTTGGATTCGAAAAGGGTCCCTGGCAATTACAACTCTGTATCGAGAAACAGTTTGACTGCTTCGAAGAAAGAAAACAATGTTTCTTTTTCTAATTCATCTTCTTCTGGGAGATGGACAAAGAGAATGGCTGCTAAGAACGAGCTTAGTGACGTTGATTATGTTGATGACACGCGTTTGTTCTTAGTGACTCTCGTTGGAGAATCGTCCTATGCTTTGTCCACTCCCCGAGTGTGGCGGGATTTGGATATCGCTTTGCGCAAACACAAAGGTGCCTTGTTACGTCCGATACCAGACCAGTCGTTTTTAGCCTTTGGACCGCCTTTGGCGGCTGCAGTTGCGGAACGCTATCAGGTGGGTGCATCACATTGGGTCATTAACAAATGGCCGAAAGAAACCGTATCTTCTTTCGCGTTTGAGAGTGTTTGCGCAAAAACTATGTGCGAATGGTTCGATGCGACGGTTGCGCCGGCACCGTTTTTCGATACAAAAGGTAAAAATACACGAGAGGATAACTTTTTGTTTGCGCAGTTGGTGGCTAAAGAGTTGGATAATGTTATGAAAGTGCGGAACGCATCATCTTCATCGTATTGTCGAGCGTCAGATATTGATGGCGTAAAAGTCCAGTGCACTTTTGGTAGAGAAGTAGTAGTGGGAGAACGTAAGAAGATCTTCTCAAATATAATGGGACACAACGCGGTGGTATACATACACGAAACACTTCCTATCGTCACACATAATTACAACACTCAATCGCTAGTACAGGGAGGAGTACATGCAGGTCAACAACTCGCGAGTATTAATCGGTGTCCTTTATGGAAACTTGGTTTGAGTGGTAATAATCAGGTCGTCGCAATGACCGATACGGGCATAGACAAGTATAATTGTTACTTTAGCGACGTGAAAACACCAAACGCAAACGCAACGACGTTTTCAAAAATTATCGACATACGCTCATTGAGTGATAGTCAAGACATGGTGGATTTTACTACCGGACACGGTACGAGGGTCGCTGGAGTGTTTTTTGGGTCGTCTGGTTCATTCTATTGGAACAAACAATATGATGGAGTGGCTAAAAACGCACGCGTCGCATTTACAGATATTGGCTACGTAAATCGAACGGATGATTCGGACGTGTTGGTAAGTTTGTCTAACGTATCGAGAACACTTTTGTATGAATACCCAAGCGTTAATTTCTCCGCACACGTTCAATCAAACAGTTGGGGAATAAGAAATTCATATTCGTACGAAACAAGCGAGTATGAAGTCGACCTGTTTCTGAATGAAAATCAAGAGAATGTTATTGTCTTTTCCGCGGGAAACGATGGAATAATAAAACCGCGCAATAGTATAACCAGACCGGCGAATGCGAAGAATGTCATTTCAGTCGGCGGAACCAAAAGTGTAAAATCCGCGAGTCCCACGCAATCGATATACACACAGATCAAGATAGAGTTAGGGGATGGATACGAGCACTGGGCTCACGCAAACGTGCGTGGTATGTCGAGCGTAAATAAGAACTATCCATCTACCGATTCATATCGTGTAATTACAGTGTCAAGTCCAGAAAACGGATGTGCGACGTTACCTAGCGCGAGTGATTCAAATCAAATTGTTCTTCTCAAGTCAGACGTTGCTTCGTGCTCACACGCGGAACGATTGAAAAACGCAGAGACAGCCGGATACTACGGTGCGCTCGTCTATGCGAACGAAACGAGAGCGCGTTTGACTTCAATGGTTGATGATCAAACGCAATCTATTTTCTTGTCTGCGTTCATTTCTATGAAAGACGGGCTACTTTTACGCGCGCTCATTGAGAAAGGGGATTTGAGCGCAAACGACGCGTTTCCCGCGTTGGCGATCAAAACCACCATATTGGTAGCTTCGAGTGAGAATCAATACGAACACGCGTCAGGCTTCTCGAGTGCGGGTCCAACTGAGGATGGGCGCATCGCACCTTTGCTCGTAGCTCCGGCCCAAAACATTCAATCCGCAGATGTAAACGCCACAAACACGGCATCTGTGGTGCATTGCAAAGTCACGACGTTAATTTCTGGAACATCGTATGCAGCGCCGGCAGTTTCTGGTGCACTTGCAATCGTTAGGCAATATTTCACGGATGGATATTACCCTTCTGGAGAGAAGGTAGCGGCGAACGCGTTGACCAATGTCAGCGGTATGTTGTTAAAAGCGGTATTGATCAACGGGGCTAGACAACTTGAAGGGTTTGATAGCTTGGATAATACACCGTTGGAATCAGCGCCCTCAATGAAATCCGGTTTCGGACGCGTAGACTTGGCTAACTCTTTGAAGTTAAAAGAAATCGACTCAAACGTACAATCACCGACAAATATGTACGTCATGGATGACTCTGAATCAGTTTTTACGGAAGTAACTGAATCGTATGGGGCTTGTATGTTAATATCAGACGATACTACGGAAACGTTATCGATGACGCTGACTTGGTACGATGAACCGTCGCTTTCTGGATCGGATGGATCACTTATTAACGATCTCGATATTACGCTATACTATTCGGGAGACATGCTGGGCACTTTTGAGACCATTGCGCCTTTATATCGCGATTCGTTAAATACAATAGAAAAAATCGTGTGGTCGTATCCGAAAAGGGGGTTATACTACGCGAAAATCAGTGCGTCGTCGCTCGTTAAAGAACAAAGTTTCGCGTTCGTGGCTACTGGTAACTTCGTAACCGCCGAAGCAGTGCACAACATCAACTCATGCACACCACCGCCTCCCCCTCCTTCACCACCTCCTTCGCCGCCTCCTTCGCCGCCTCCTTCACCGCCCCCTAGTCCACCGTCACCTCCGCCTTTGCCACCCCCTAGTCCTCCACCACAGCCTCCCTCTCCTCCTCCACTACCACCTCTACCACCTCCTTCTCAAGCGGCAGTCAAAGCAGATGTGAGATTGGATGGATATTCCGTCGATACGTTTGGTTCTGCAGAGCAAGAACAGTTTAAAGAAGGCATAGGGGCATACTTATATGTGTCACCAAAAGTTGTTACGATCATAAGCGTGACTGATGTAACGTCAACAATGCGCCGTAGAAAGCTTTGTGCCTCCGAGGGCGCTGTGAAAGTCGAGTTCATGGTAGAAGTGAGCACGTTCGAGGACACCATTTCTATATCGTCGAAGCTGCTCGGTGAGACATCATCGGATGATATCACGGTAAAACTTAAAGCGGCAAGTTTAGATCTCTCCACAGTGGTTATTTCCACTGCATCCGTGGTAACACTTGCCCCTCCCCCTCCGTTGCCACCGGATGCTCCAGGAAGAGAGCAGTTTATGCCTACTGCATCTAGTGCGCCATCATCAAAGTTTAAAATTCAATTAGGTGCTTGTATGATTATAGTTTTAGTTTTAGCGTAGAAGTTTTTCATTCAGCGTATAATTTTTACAAATTTATTGCGATGCTCTATGTTCTACTATTGTACTGTCTTGTCGAGGCGGAAGCGTCCGCCCATGAGTCGCCAATTCGCGTCTATAATGTTCCAGACGAAGCACTTCCGCTTCGTTCTCGACGTCAACAATGGTCGGTATTACGCGCGGTTCGTTGTCGTCGTCATCGTCTGGGTACCAAATTCCGGGATCTCTTGTTGGCCGTTCATTTCTCACAGGTATTGACCTGTCGACTTGTGAATCGGCAACTGGGGGGGTATCCCTCGCGTATTGCGCACGCAGACTGGCCGGTGATTCTGGAGAGAGTGGTTGCATTTGTCTCGTCATAAACGCGCGCTGTCTTTGGTGTTCTAATCCTTCCTCACCTTCCTGCCATATGGG
>Ga0310343_10001119_pt1 | contig 13527 bp, 7 predicted proteins | sample HC15DNA2025_MG_FD_203519 | JGI IMG/M metagenome (GOLD analysis project Ga0310343, IMG submission 203519) | Marine microbial communities from station ALOHA, North Pacific Subtropical Gyre - HC15-DNA-20-25_MG | ecosystem: Environmental > Aquatic > Marine > Oceanic | place: Pacific Ocean: North... | reverse complement strand
TACTATACCGTCTGGTAAACCACCAACAGAAATACCTGTGATAGTACCGTCACCATTTATTTGTATTGCCATTAAACTATTGTATATGTACTACCCGAAGGTATTGTTAATGTTGTACCACTTGCTACCGTGATCGGCCCTGCACTCATAGCGTTTTTGTTTGTGGTTATTGTGTAGTTGTTAGATATAGTCTGTGAGTTTTCATAGATACATCCGTCAGCTACTGTTGTTGCTACACCTGTTAGGTTTGCACCAGACACAGCTGGTAATGTTGAAGGAAACCTTGCATCTGGAATTGTACCAGATGTTAAGTTAGATGCACTTAATGCTGTTAAATCTATAGTATCAAAACTTAATACACCACTACCATTTGTTTTCAAAAATTGTCCGTTAGAACCATCTTCTGGTAAAGTATATGCACTTGTTTTGCTTAAACTACTAGGTCCAGCAAAACTTATGTTGTGAGTATTAGTTGTATCAGTATCAAAAACTACTTTGTAATTAGAACTATTTATCTGTATTTCGTTTTCTGTAGAACATGTAACGCCTGTTGCTCCAGAAGGAAACTGAAGAGTTTGGTTATTAATAGTCTCAAACGTAGGGTCTGCACCATTATTAGCTCGTAAAAACTTACCATTGTTGCTGCTAGTTCCATGCTCAAACTTTGCAAGTGTTATTGATTCGTCTGCAATTTTTGCTGTTGTTACATTTGCATCTGCAATCTTTGCTGTTGTTACTGCACCAGATGCAATCTTAGCAGCTGTTACACTACCAGCACTTGGTTCATTTATATTTACTGTTGACCCGATCGTGATAATGAAGAAATCAACACCAGTAGAAGGAGGGGCAGCAAATATAATGTCCCCGCCGTCAATAGCAAAGCCTTCGCTGGGTTGGCTGGTTCCGCTATTAGGTTTCTGAATGACTCCATTGATGCTAACAATATGTTGCTCGGCAACTGTGCCTGCATTGCTAAGTGTAAATCTATAAGCATTGTCATTGAATGTTGCACTGCCTCCACCAGTTGCTGATGAACTAGATAATGTGTTTATAAAAAACTGTCCGACTGACTGTGTTTCTTCAAACGCACCAGTTGAGCTATTATATACGAGTAATTTATTTGTACCAGTATTAAAGAATAAATCACCAGCGTCGTTATTACTTGTAGGGTTCGACGAGCCAACTCTATATCTTTCGTTGAAATCATTGATGTCTCCACTAAGATTTACTAGGTCGTCTTCTCCAAGTGTAGCTTTGTGGTAGTTATATACCTGACCAGAGCCAGTTGATGTTACGATAAAACGTATACCACTAGCTACAGTAGAACTGTGAAAGTTAGAAGGTATGTTGTTTATTGTAACAGTTGAGCCACCTACAGTTGTAGCTGATGTGCTTGTACCGCTACCATTTACAACAAGACCGCCTGCGTCTGATATACTAACAGCAGCACCAGAAGCCTTTTGTGTATTAGGAAACTGTGTTTCATTTGCTATAGCTGTAAAGCCACCAAATATAGAAAGCTGTCCAGCCACATAGTCAACAATAGCACCAGAAGTTGGTAGCTTAGTATCGTCGTCTGTAACTGTGGTTTGTTTTAGATCACTAGCTAACTTAGCAAGTGTTACATTGCTGTCAGCTATTTTAACTGTTGTTACGTTTGCATCTGTAATTTTAGATGTTGTAACAGAGTTAGAGGCAAGTTTTGCATCAGTTACGCTAGTACCTTGTAGTTTTGCAGTACTAATACTATCGTTAGCTATTTTACCTGATGTGACTGCAAAGTTGTTAATGTCACCTGTGTTTACTGCATCAGGTGCTATCTTAGCTGTTGTTATTGCATCGTCAGCTATGTCTGCTGTAGCAACAGAAAGATTTACAATGTTGTCGCTATTAACTGTTATATCTGTAGGTAGTGTACCACCAGCTAGCTTTGCCATTGTTACAGCATTGTCAGCTATTTTAGTTTCTGTTACTGAGTTGTCTCCAAACTTAGCTGATGTAACAGCACCATCTTGTATCTTAGCACTTGTTATAGCACCGTCTTTTATATCGCTTGTTAATACTGTTTGATTTTGTTCTTCTTGTGCAGCAAACAGTAACTGCTCATGGTTGGCATTAAGGTCAGCTGCCTTGACTGATGACCCTGCCGTATATGTAGCCTTTGCACTATCTACATCTGTATCACGAAAGATACGTATAGCTGCTGGGCTAGCTGGTATGTTGCCTGATGTAAAAACTACATTACCGCCACCTGTAGTAGTGTAGCCTGTAATATTGTAGTGTGTGCCTGATGATTTTATGACACCATCTACATCAACTTTTACGTCAGACTCTTGTATAGAAGGGAAAGAAAACGGCTTAGTAGCGTTCCCATCCCCAGTATAATCTATGAATGTTGTTGCCATTTATTTGTATATGTTGAGGATGTTTGCGGATGCAGTAGTTTGTCTCTTATCAAGTTGTGCAACTTTTTCTAGACGTTGCTTCTCGATTACTTCTACAATCTTAGGATCATCTTTGATAGATGCCCATGCTCTTGCTTTTGCTTGCTTAAACATTCTATCAATAATTCTATTATGGTAGTAATCTCTAGCATTAAATTGAGCACGTTTGCCAGAACGTATGTCAGCATACATCTGTTCCATGGATGCTACCATTCTTTTATCGTTAGCAAATTTATCAAGCTCTAGTTCTAAGTTAAGAGAACCAAGTGCTCGTTGAAACTCTGATCTAATGTAAGGATGATCTGTCAAGTTTGTACCGTCAGGTGCATAGTATGTTGATGTACGAAGATCGTAACCACTATCAAACAGAAACTCTCTACCGGGGCTTTGATCCAAGTTTAGACTAATAGGACTTACAGCGTTATATAGTCTTGTCATAAAGTCCCAATCTTTTAGCGGCTTACCGTTTAGCATATCATACTTGATAGGTAATTGACTAACTGCAAGATTTTCTGTAATTAAGTTTCTGTTACGTACGGACTGAAATACACCTGAGTTTATCTCACGCATGTAAGGAGTAAACAATCTACCTAAGTCATTACGTATACCAGCTAGTGGCACTTGATTGTTAAGTAGTCCAGATATAATACGTCCACCTTGGCCGGGTCTACCAGCAAATAAGTCAACAAAGGACTGTATACCAGCTAGATATGACTTACTTGTAATAGCTTGTGCTATAACGAGTGAGATCTTACCTAGTTCATTTTCTGTCCATTCTTCACCCATAAGTTCACTTGCATCACCTACGTCAGCGATTGTAGACATGATAAGGTTAAATGGTTCAAACTGATCGTAACCAACACGAACAGCACCTATCTTAATTGTTCTAGGCTCCCATTTACCATCTATCCACAACTGTCTTTTTTGTCTGTCAACTGGGCCGTTACCGTTTAGATCACCACGCATCCAAGCCTGTGCTGCCATAAATGTAACGGCAGAACCTATCGCCAATCTGCCTGTTTGTAAGGCACGTGCATTGGCAAGCTCTTCTGCTGTAAAGATACCATACTTGTTTACACTAGCTAGATCGTTAGGATTAGCAAATGCTATATCGTTGAACTCTTTGACTAAGAAGTTAAAACCGGGTGTATACTTACCTGTCAATGCAAGACCGTTTACACCTGTTCTAGCAAACAAAAAGAATGGTTTAGCTAGAGGTGCAGCACTAAATACATCGTTAAGACCTTTTGCAAAGCCTGTAAGTTCCTGTGTTAGTGTAACTTCTTTACGTGCAAACTGTGTAGCTTCGTCAACAATGTTACCCTGTGCGTCAAACACTTGAGAGTAAAAATCATCTTCGTATGCTCGCATCAACTCTTTTGTTATCTTTGGTGTTTTAATACCGTTGTCTTGTAACTCAAGAGCTCTACGCATAGCTTTTTCACGCATCTTAGCACGACCAAGGACAAAACCAAAAGCGTCGTCAGTCGCAGCCATTATTTTTGTAGAGTAAGTCAGTAAGTTATTGTTGTTCATCTGACGTGCCATGTTAGCTACACGAAACGCTGCTGTTTCTCCGGGTGTAGCTCTGCCACTATCTTCTGCCCAACGACGTAATATCTCCCAGTTGTCGTCAGCAGCTGTAAACTCTGTAAAACGTGTCTTTATCTGTCTTATATCACCTTTCCAGTATGAGTTTAGTTTACTTCTAAATAAAGTAAATGACTCTGGTATAGCTTCTATCATACCGTTTACTGCTGCAAGACTAGCTCTTACGTCAGCTACGTTACCATCAAAAGGTAGTCTTAGTATTGCACCTAAGCTTTGTGCCAATGGTCGTAGTACTGTTGCAGTAGATGTACCCATAATAGCTCGGACTGGTGTTTTAGGGCCAGATAGTATGCTGTGTGTCATCACACCTTCTAGCTCACGTATCATAGCACCAGTACGGTTTATACCACCTTCTTTGAGTGCACCACCAAAGATAGTCTTTCTTGCCCAGTTGTCAAAGTCATCTAGTGTATTGACCTCTTCCATCATAGAAAATGCCTCAAACAAAGCGTTTAGTAAATTGTCGTCTTTGTCATTCTTAGCAATCTTAAGTATAGACATGATAGACTCTTTTGTATCTTCCATGGCTTGAGTTGTAGCTTCTTCTACAGTCTTCTTACTTTTCTTGCCAAGACCGAGTTCTCTAAATGAGTCGGACTTTACAAATCTAGCTTTCTTTGTTTCATACAATGCAGTAAGCATAGTATCTATAAGCTGTTTAGCTGGGCCATCTATGTCAGTTACATCTACAAGATCTTGTATTTCTCTACCAGCTACACCTAAATCGCGTACCTGTTTAAGAAGTGAGCCTACTACGAGGTCAGCAATCACTACGTTTTTAGATGTCCATACTTCTACACCATCAATTATGTCAGGGTTAGCTTCTAATAATTCTTTTAGATACTCTTGTGGTGACATATCTACAGCATTTCTGCCCTGTGTAATACGTTGATGTCCTTCGATAGCTTCTTTAAATTTTGCTACTAATGCTTTTCTGTTACCTTTTGCTGCGTCGAGTTCTTTTGCAAACTTTTCTGTGCTCATCAAACTCTTCATAATACGTTCGACCGTAGCGTCGTCTGTACCACCTTCTAAGGCTATTCTTTCTCGTTCTACGGGTGTTGTAACACTACCAGTAGAACCCTCCTCTGAGCCCCATTGAGTACGTGTTTTTGACAACTGCTCACGAGCTGTTTGAGGATCTACTTCTGATATGTGTGCTCCTTGATGTGGTTGAGATATAGGTGCATTTTTATCTGCTCTAAACTCTGTCTCACCTTTACGAAGCTGTGCCAAACCAGCTTGCACTGTTTGGTTTTCTAAACTTTTATTACGTTTTGTTATCTGTTCTATGGCTTTGTCGCCACCTTTCTTTAGTGTGTATGCAAACCCGTCGAAGACTAGACCTATGCCCATACCTTCAACAATATTCTTGAGTTTCATCACAACTGGGTGGTCAGTATCTTTGGTAGATATTGGTGTATCTATCCAGCCAAACCTGTCACGTAATGCACCTAAAGCGTTTTGCTCGTCTGACTCTTTAGATATAAGGTCAGACACAGCTCCTACAGCAGCACCTCTGACTAAGTTAGCTTTTGATAGTGTGAGTAAACCAGCTGGTATTGTTACTGCACCAGTAGCTACGGCTGCCTTGGCTGCCACAACTGTACCGGCTGCTAGTGTACCAAAATGTACTAAGCCACGTAACTGTTTACCCCACCATGTTTTTGTTTCTATTGGGTTATCGTACCCACCAAATGGAGTCCAGTCTGGTCTATATGTACCAGTCTCTTCTCTTTGTCTTTGCATTTCTCCAGATAACGCATCTACTGTACGTTCTGGAAAGGTAGCAAGCGATGATGCAGTGTCTTGAAGACCCCCAGACAATATGGATTGTCCTTCCTTTATGAGTGCCTTAGCACCCCAGTTATCAGCGTTTCTAGGATCATCTTGTACTTCTTTGCTGACCCTTTCCGCATCTTCTAACTGTCCCTGAGATTCTTGCTGTCTTTCTAACGCTCGCTGGTACTCGTCGGCAGCTTGATTTGCACGATCTGTAACGTAATCTACTTCGTCTAGATCGACATTCAATTCTGCACTAGAGTAATTTGAGTCTGTCATCTGTTTTGTGTTAGGTTTCTTTGTCTTTCTCTGTTTCTTTGATAGTTCTGTATCTCGCTTTCAAGACCTAAGACTACGCCTTGTGTAAGATTTTGAAACTGATTCATAGGTATGTTACGTAACTGTGGAAATACATCTAGTAAAGCCTTTTGTTCATTTAGGCCTAGTTTAGTTAGTCTTTTCCAGTTACCTTCTTGTTCATCACCTTCAAACACAGTTGCTTCACCACCTTTTTTGGCTTGTATGATAGCACCTTGAATACTGTTTGTACGATTAGCACGTTGTCTAGTTAATTCTAGTACTAAGAAACTTTGATTTTCTTCAGTAAATAATTCATTTTTAAATTCTGGTGGTAAATATCTTACAGCATCTTTTAGTTCTTGTGCAGTTAGTCCATACAATCCAAAGTTACTACCACCTCTTTCAGCATAAACAAGTAATTGACCTACAGTGAGTTTATCAGCACCTCGCTTTTTAGGGCCAACTGCTGAGTCAAATGACCCTACATCGTTACCTGTTTTAAATCCTTCTAAAATCTTTTTACCTTTTACTGGATCTAGTATTTTAGTGTAAGTTTTAGTAAGATGTGGTTTGACTTCGATTTCGTTCAGCTCTTCTTTTGTAAGCCCATACTGTGGGTCTACTAAGACTCCATCTTCATTTTGTACAAAACGTTGAGCTATATCATTATTCTCATCGTACCCACCGGTAGCTTTAAATCTATCGTTTGCATACTGTTGAGCACTTAAACTTGTATTTCGAGTTACACCTTCAAAATACTTTGGAAACCCAACTAACTCTGGATTCTCATAATGTCTTTTAAGTTGACTTAACGCTTGTTTTTCAAAGACTGATATAGGCTCACCTTGATTTGGTACTTTAACAATATCACTTTTTAAGTATTCAGCATCACGATTTATGTCCTCAGATCTAACCTGTCCACCATTTCTTTCTTCTACTGCACTTCGAGTATAGAGTCCAGCTTTTAAATTCTCAACTACAGTTGTATACATAAGTCTTTGAGCTTCTTCTAGTTCAATACCGTTATCAGTTTGATTCTTTACTAACGCTTTGAAATCACCATAAGCTTTTCTAACTTGATATATTTCGTGATCTTGAAGTTTATAATTTGTATCTTTTTTAAAAACGTTTATAAACTTTCCTTGATAGTCATAATCTAAGTCAGCATTACCAGCCCGGCCTTCATAGGCTCCACCATTTGTTTCACCTTTATTACCAACTTTTAAAGTTCTAACATCAATGTTTGGAAATCTACGTTCTAACTCTTCATACTTTTTCTGTAGTAAACCAGCCGGTATCTTACCCTTGTATTCACGATCTAAGTCATTTAACTCATTCTGTGCTGTTTTTGTGTTAGCTGTAATAGCTCTATCAGTTTCTATAGCTAGCTTTGTTTCTATTTTTTGTATGAGTGAAGAGTTTGCATTTTTACCACCAAATGGCCCGTCAGCATATTTATATAGCTTACCACCGTTACCATCATGCCTATGTAAAGCACCATCAAACAAGTAATTTAAGTGTGATAAATTTAGCTGTGGTTGTTCTGACTCAACTTCAGCAGCAACTCTTGCGAAAAGATAATCAGTAGCTTCTTTTGTTGTATCAAAATTCATAGTATTTTTGATAGTATCTACCAAAGTTACTACGTCGATTGATGTGTTAGTGTTAGCATCGTAGGGTTGTAGGGTATCAACAATAATCTTATCAAGTCTCTTTGTTCTATTTCTTTCAAAGTTTCGATTAGCTTCTGACTTCCAAGTTTGTACATTATTTTCTCTTCTTCGCTTTATATCAGGATATACTTTTTCATAGAATAAACGTCTAAACTGTCTACTGTTGACATCAATACCATACTGTTCAGCTTGTATAAGCATGCCAGTAACCATCAATTCATCAGCAGCAGTATGCAGTTTCATATACTCATCTATGTCAGTTATATCTTTACCACCGTTTTCATTGATAAACTGCTGTCTAGCACCAAAGTAGTTTTCGTTAAGTCTTCTTAGTAACTCTCTTGTAGTAATATTTTCTGGTAACTCAGCGTTTCGAGTTCTTAAAAAGTTTATAGATTCTTCTGTATTTTCTCTGAGAAGCTCATTATCAAACTTAGCATTTTCTAAGTTAAATTTACCATCAGCACCTCTAAGTTTAGTTACTTCATTATTCTCAAGAAAATCCATAGACTCGTTTATCAAGTCTTGAGTTTCTCTTCTCTTCTGAAATGCTTTTACAGCTTGACCGGCTTGATTAGAAAACTGTGCAAGAGACTCTAGGTTTCTCATAGGAGTCTCTGCAATAACTTTCTGTATCTCAGCCATCTGATCGTAGAAACGTTTAGTGTCCTCTATGTTGGCATTGATCTGATCGTTAACATTCTTTGTTAGATCAGGTTCTGTTTCTGCATAGTTAGTACCAGAAATATTGGGTATCTCGTCCCTTTCAGTACCAACTAAATTTCCAAATGATGATGTCATACGAGCTCCATATTAACGTCTATTTTGCTATAGTCTACAGTTAAGTATCCGTCACGTATACCTACAGCTAGAGGATTCTTTTTGACAACATCTTGAGCCATAGCTCCACGCCATCTTTCTTTAAATCCTTTGTAATTAAATTCGTATATCTTATGACCATTAGGTGATACACCAACCTCTTCTATGTTTTCTTTTAGTGTTATGTCTGAAGCTATTATGCCTCCAGCACCCATACCAAGTGGATTGCTCATAATACCTGTTCCAAAAGTTCCAGCAGCCGGAGTAAATGGGGCTACTGTAGGGCCAGCTCCGGGGCCTATAGGAAGACCAGCAAAAGTAGAAGCTATACTTGCTACCTGACTTGCTACCTGTAGAGCACCACCTAATCTGTTTGTAGGAGGCAGCATAACAGGTGCACCATATGCAGCTGGTATACCTAGAGCTTCTCTACCTCTAGCTTGTGCAGCTTGGAACTTACGTACAGCACCTTGTCGAGAATATGCAAGATTACGGCCTAGTACATTATCTATAACGGCTTCTACTTCTGACTGTGCTGCCAGCAATCCTTGATAATTAGCGACACCAAAGCGTCTTGATCTACCACCCTCGTTAACTGTACCTTTTGATCTAAAGTACTTACGAGCAGCGTTTTCTAATTGTTTACGGCCTTTACCTTGTTGGGCAAGTGCACCAGCATAAGCATCACTTTGATCTCGTGATAAACCTATGACATTTCTGTTTTGTGTTCTTTCGAGTTGTGTCTCTTTATTATAGAACTGAAGTCCTTGTTGGGCAAAGATAGCGTCTTTCTGTCTAGCTTGTTCTCTAGCTTGAGCTCTTATCCCTGCATTAGCATCTACGCACACGGCAAAATTCAATAAATGTTAGATTGTTCGGCCCATGTTTTAACTCTCGTAAAAACTTAAAGCCAAGAAACTTTAGCAGTTTTAAATGTGCCTTGTTTCTACTGTCAACTATATTCCAGAGGAGGGGCTCAGGACGGCTATCGACATACCGTTTGGCCTCTCTTGCAAATGTAATTGGGTATCGGTGTATATCAGGGGTGCAAAGCATCCATATATCACCATCTTCTCCTACTCCCGCCATGCCAGCAGTCTTGCCGTCAGGCACTGTAAAATACACGTAGGAGGCGTTGTGACACATCAAACGAGGTAATAGGGCTATTGGTATTCCATGGCCTTCTTCAACCTCTCTGCGGTCATCTGGACGGAGATTAGAGGCAACCTGAGCGGCAGCCTCCAATGTAAGTGGGTGTATGTAATTAGACACGTTTATAATACTTGGGTGAAAAGTCACCTTCCCAAGATACAGAGCGAAGTGTAGCTGGGGCAGGGTGCGACGATGTTAACGTTACGTCTACGTTTGTATTCTTTTCGTATACAGGTACGGTTTGTATGTGTTCCTCTAGATAAGGTGCTCTTGATGCATTGTAGATATCCATGATTGGTGATTCATACACCTCTGTATAATCATTTTTACCTACACGTTCAAGTTTGGTTTCGTATAGACCTACCTTACCAAAGTGAAACTTGATTCTATGTAAAACAAGAGATGAGTTTACATCAGCTCTAGAACTGTTACCTTCTTTTCTAGTTGCATAGAATGTAGGAAACTTAACTTGGTATGGGTATAAGTAGCCTATTGTAAGTGTGACACCTTGCCAGTTACCCGGTACAGTAAAGCTTGTACCTGATACTGTAGCTTTAGCATACCTACCCTGACCATCAGTAGGGGCTGGTGTACCACCTTCGTCAATCACAACTAACTCATGGTTAGGTGACGTAACTGTATTCAGCCAACTGACACCAGAAAAGGTGGTCAGATTCGTAGCTGAGTCAAAGTTGCCGCCGCTAACAGTAGTATGATTATCCACATGTAATAAGAAGTCGACATTGTTTATACTCGTTGAAGGGTCATCTTCAGTCTGCACTAGCTTAATACTTTGTAAATAATAGTCACTATCTAAAAAGAAATATTCATCATTAATAATAAAATGATATATCAATGGATTGTTCAGCTTCCATTTAAACCACGCAGCCTGTTGTCTTTGCTCAGATACTTGAAAATATTTATAACCAAAGACATCATCTGAGCCTGTCTTACCTAACAATATTATAGAGTTTTCTCTAGAGTTTGTCAATAAGTCTATGTCTTTTGGTAATAGTGATGGTACAATTTTACTTACCTCTACTATGTTTGGCTCTCCTTCACGTTGTATGTTTGCCATCTCATTGAAGCGGCTAAACTTACCAGAGTTGTCAACATATGCAAGTGTTGTACCTAGAGATATTGGAGGTATTGTTTCGTTATAATTAAACGTAGATATACTACGCAGCTTTGCAGTATCAGGGTTAAAAACTGTATCATCTGCTGCAAGTAGGAATTGTTGGTTTGTGCTAAATACTACCAAACCAGTGTTCACTTCTATGCCATCAAAGAGTTCTGATGGGAACATAGAGGCAGCTGATATATCAACAGGATCAGCAGCAGATACAGTCAAAGCTGTTTCGTTAAAGAAGTCCGGTTTTCCTAACGTGCCCGGTCGTGATGTTATAACATTTTCACCTGACAGCAGTGCTAGTCTATTACGAAAGAACAATACTTTGTTGATACGTGCACCTACGAAAGAAGGCATTGGATTAGTTGTATCATCACCAACTCTCCTATCTTCATATGTAAACTGCTTGACAGTAAATGTAGTTGTAGCTGTACGTTGTATAACCAGTGGCATGTTTGTAAGAGTCTTAGCTATGCCACCCTTGGCACACTCAGACCAAGAGCCTACTCCATCCCTATCATTTTCGCCATCAAAACGAAGATAGTAGTCATCTTCATCTGACATTCTAGAGTTAGAAATCTTGACTATGTAACCATCTTTACATTGGTTAGGTAAGTTTTGCACATCATTTACAGAAGATTGAAAACATCGCATCAAGTCTTCTTCAACAATCTCTACACTAAATGGGTTAGTGCTAGATAAATAAATACCTGTACCTATGTGTTTACCAGTTATACCTGATGGTAAGTCATCTATAATACCACCAATAATAGTATCAGCAGTAACAGCTGTATCAGCGTCAAAAGGGGTAGGTGCTGGTCGTATAAGGCCGTCACCATTAGAGGATATAGTAGCATTTACTTGTGTACTTTCTATTTCAGTTACGGTTACATCTACATATGCTTGTCCATCAGAGCTATCAGCGTCAGAAGCAGACTCTGGTATAACTCTAACTACATCACCAACAGCCCAACCTTCACCACCATGTAGCAAGACAGCTTCTATATTGTAGCTGCATCTATAGTTTTGACCACCGGGGCCATTCTGACTAGCACTATAGTTAGGGCTAACACCTTGTTGACCTAGTGCAGTAACACGAAATGTTAGATTAGTTTTACCTGATGTAATCGTAGTACCACTACTATTCTTTACATGAGTTATATTCTCTGACGAACCATAGCTACTTTTAGCTGTCACAGCGAACACTTCAGTTCCTATACCGGGGCAGTGACCTGAGCCATCACCCTCGTCATAACTGTTATCTGTAATCTTGATTTTAGTAGCACGTGTCAGTGTAGTGACAGTCGTACCATTGTTTATATTAACACCATACTGTCTACCGTTCTCTGTACGTAAGAGTTCTATGAACCCGAAGTGAGCATCTGGTGTAGTATCTGTAGTTCCCGTTGTCCCAACGAGAGTGTTAGCATTAGTAGTATCACGGTTGGTAACAAAAGTCGTATCATTGATTGTTAAGAACTGTAAGTTTTCTGGTGTGCTTGTAGCTAGATAGTTTTGTATAGCTGTCTGACCACCTGTGCCATAGGCTGTAGTCATCAGTTGTCCATCGCTACAACGCCATACTCTGACTTGGCCATCAGCAGCTACTTGTCCAATGTAAGATCCTTCTGTCTCATCACGAAAGTAATGGAACCACGAACCTCCACTCTGTACACTCGATAGTGCGTCAGTGCCTATACGTTTAGCACCCGGTCTTTTGAACAAACCTTTCGTTAGGTCTGGTATTGCATTTGTTACCTCTGTTACCTGACCGGGAAACTTTAGCTGGTCAGGCTGTTCTGACATTCCTAGTGAGTATTGAGGGATAGTTTGTGTGATACTTGCCATTATCTTCTAAGGTTTCTCCAAGGTTGATAGGTTTGATACGCAGTATCATCTTCAAATCCAAACATACTATGGTCGCCCTGATTGCACTCATACTCCATGAGGGCAGCTCTTGCAAGTGCTTCTTGTTGAGCTAGTAATTTTACCAACTGTGGGTTTGCAACTAGCTTTGTAGCAGCAACTCTAGATGCTCTGTATGTTATGTATCTTCTGAAGATGACTGGTAAGTCTTCAAAGTTATATAATCTGACAACATCGAGATCTAGGTCAGCTGTAAATACATCTGTGTGATCTTGCTTGTCATATATAAATCCATTACGACGTACAAGATTACTGGTACGACGTGCTTGATTATCATGTAAATCCATAGACAATATGTCATTACCAATGGCTATTCTGCCGTTAGCGTCTATTGCAAACTTTACATGCTTTTCTGTGTTATAATGCCACCCCTCTGCCTGCGTGTCTACGTTGGCATCGCGGAGTAGGTTGTAGATCATTGCTACTTCTGGATTATCAAAGTTAAGAGTAGTCAATGGTGATTGTCCGATAGCTCCCAGTATAGAGTTCACTGCGGATAGTTCGGTATCGAGGTCAATAGTTGTGGTTGCCATAAGAAAAAAGGAGGCCGAAGCCTCCGTATAGAATATAAATTAGAAGCCTGATGGCTTTGTAGCTGTTCCAGCAAATAGCTCAACAGCAGCAGCAGGGTTAAGTGCGTCTGCTCCCATAGCTAGGCGACCTAAGATTACGTCACCTTGGTATACAACTG
>Ga0310343_10001117_pt1 | contig 13533 bp, 8 predicted proteins | sample HC15DNA2025_MG_FD_203519 | JGI IMG/M metagenome (GOLD analysis project Ga0310343, IMG submission 203519) | Marine microbial communities from station ALOHA, North Pacific Subtropical Gyre - HC15-DNA-20-25_MG | ecosystem: Environmental > Aquatic > Marine > Oceanic | place: Pacific Ocean: North... | reverse complement strand
AAGGCTGAATCGATTCCTCCAGATATTGCAACTAAAACACGAGAAAAATTATTTTTTCTGATATAGTCTTTTGTGCCAAGAACCAAAGCTCTATATATACTATCTATTTGCGAATAATTAGGTGCAATATTTAAGGTCTCTTGATTGGGGTTTTCATAATTATTAAGTTTTATTTTTTTTATGAGAAAATTTTCTTTTTGATTTTTTGGTTTAATTGAGTCATTTTCAGTGTTAAAAGTTACAATCATTAGATTTTCATCAAATCTTTTGCTAGATGAAATAATTTGACCAACATTATTAGTTAATAAGCTCCCACCATCAAATACCAGCTCATCTTGACCACCTACCTGATTAGTATACAAGACATAAACATTATTTTCTTTAGAAATTTTTTTGATTAAGTTTATTCTTTTTTTATGCTTATCGTGCTCAAAAGGAGATGAATTAATATTTATTATTATTTGAGCACCTTGCTTCGCTTGAATTGATACAGGAGAGTCTTTTTCCCAAATATCTTCACAAATACTTATTCCAATTTTTACATTATTTATCTCTAATATGGGTATTTCGTCTCCTGAATAAAAATATCTTTTTTCATCAAAAACTCCGTAATTAGGTAGATGAATTTTATTATAAATATACTTGATTTTTTTATTTTGTATTATGGCAGCTGAATTATAAAGCCTGTTTTTTATTTTGTTAACAAAACCAATAATAACAGTGGTATTTTTTACTGATCTTGCTATTTCTTTTAATTTTTTAATATTTGAATTAACAAAATGGTCATAATGAACTAAATCTTCAGGTGGATAGCCAGTGATCGTTAATTCTGGAAAAGTTAAAATGTCAACTTTTTTTTTCTCAGTTTTTTTTATAAAATTTATAATTTTTTTTGCATTAGAATCGATATCACCCACAGTAGTATTGATTTGTGCGGATGCTAGTGTTAGTTTTGCCATAAAATTATGAGTAACTAACAGAAGGTCGCACATACTTGCCTACAGATGGCAAATCTGATTTCCCCATAAGAAATAAATCTATGCTTCTAGCGCATTTTCTACCGCTAGCAATTGCATGAACAACTAATGATTGACCTCTCTGCATATCTCCACATGAAAATATTTTGTTTTTACTTGTCATCATCTTACTATTGGTTGAAACGTTCCCTCTTGCATCATAATCAACATTTAGTGAGTCTAGTAAACCTTCATGCTGAGGGTGTAAAAATCCCATAGCTAAAAAAACTTTCTCAGCTTCTATATAAAAATTAGTATTAGGTACTTCATGCATAGATATTTGACCTGAATCTTTGTTTTTTTTCCATTCGACGCGAACGCATTCTATAGATTTAAGATTATTATTTCTATCACCTATGAATTTTTTTGTCAAAACGTTATAATCTCTCTCACCACCTTCTTCGTGTGCACTTGATGTTCTAAATGTCGTTGGCCAATTTGGCCATGGATTATTTTCGTTTCTTTCTAGTGGTGGTCTAGGCATAATTTCCATCTGTATAATGTTTTTAGCACCCTGTCTGTGAGAAGTGCCTAAACAATCAGCACCAGTATCACCGCCACCTATAATAACAACATTTTTATCTTTTACATCAATATTTTCTAAGTCAATATAAGTTTCGCCTTTTAATTTTTTATTTTGTTGAGATAGAAAATCCATTGCAAAATGTATACCATTTAAATTTCTACCTTCTATGGGTAAATCACGAGGAATAGTTGATCCTCCAGAAAGGCAAATAGCATCATAATTTTTAATTAGTTCATCTGAAGTAATATCAGTGCCTACATTTGTATTAGCTTTAAATTCAACACCTTCTTGCTTCATTTGATTTATTCTTCTGTCCACAATATGTTTTTCAAGTTTAAACTCAGGTATACCAATAGATAATAATCCACCAATATATTCATTTCTTTCGAAAACAGTTACGGAGTGTCCCGCTCTACAAAGTTGCTGAGCAGCTGCTAAACCGGCTGGCCCGGAACCAACAATCGCAATCTTTTTATTGGTTTTATTTTTATTTATTACTGGTTTTATCCACCCGGATCCCCATGCTATTTCAGCAATATTTTTTTCAATCATCTCGATTGTAACAGGATCAGAATTTATGGATAATGTGCACGAAGCTTCACATGGCGCAGGACATATTCTTCCTGTAAACTCAGGAAAGTTATTAGTGGCATGTAGTGTATGAATAGCACTTTCCCAATCTTGGTTATATACATGGTTATTAAATTCTGGAATTAGGTTACCTAACGGGCAACCGTTGTTACAAAAAGGAACACCGCAATCCATACATCTACTAGCTTGAGTTTGATATTTTTTATCATCCCAGTCTGTATAAACTTCTTTCCAATCAGAAATTCTTTTTTCAGGATTCCTTCTATTTGGAGTTTGTCTTTTATGATTAATAAATCCTTGTATCTTACTCACTTAAAATAAATTCCTCTCTATTATCTCTGTTGATAATTTTTCCAAATTCTCTAGGTAGTATTTTTAAGAATTTTGATTCATATGACTTCCAATTATTTAATATTTTTTCAGACAATTTACTTCCAGTGTAATTTTTATGTTTTGTGATTAATTTTTTAAGAACTGTAACATCTTTTTCATTTCCTTGAACTCTAAAAATATCTGAAAAAGTAGTATCAAAGTTTTCTTCGAAAGCATTTTCTTCATCTAATACATAAGCTACACCCCCACTCATACCTGCCCCGAAGTTTCTTCCCGTTTTACCAATTACAACAACGCATCCACCTGTCATATATTCACACCCATGATCTCCTATACCCTCTACAACTGCTACAGCAGATGAATTTCTCACTGCAAATCTTTCTCCTGCGAGTCCAGAAATGTATAATTCACCTCCTGTTGCACCATACAAGGCAACGTTACCAATTATAATATTTTTATCAGATGAAAATGTGGATTTTTTATTTGGCCTAATGATTATTCTTCCTCCCGATAAACCTTTACCAACATAATCATTTGCATCCCCTTCAAGCTTAAAGTTTATACCTTTGACTAAGAATGCCCCGAAACTTTGACCAGCTGAACCAGTAAAATTAATGTTTAAGGTATTTTCACTTAATGTTTTATCTCCTAGTAATTCAGTTATTCTGCCGCTAAGTGTAGCCCCAACTGTTCTGTTCAGGTTACTTATTTCTAGAGAGTGATTTATACTTGAATTATTTTTGATTACAGGCAAGCATATTTCAATTAATTGATTGTCAAGAGCTTCTCTTAAGCCATGATCTTGAGTTATGCAACAAAAAGCATGATCATTAGGTAGTACTTCAGGTTTGTGGAGTATTGGCGAAAGATCAAGTTTTTTTGCTTTCCAATGAGTTATGCCATCTTTGATTTTTAATTTATCTACTCTCCCAACCATTTCATCAACAGTTTTGAATCCCATTTTTGACATGTGAACTCTTAATTCTTCAGCAAGAAACATAAAATAGTTAATTACGGCATCAGGTGTGCCTGTAAATTTTTTTCTTAATTCAGGGTCTTGTGTAGCAACACCTACTGAGCATGTATTAAGATGGCATTTTCTCAGCATTATGCAACCCATTGAAATTAATGCTCCTGTGGCTATACCCCATTCTTCTGCACCTAATAATGCTCCAATAAGAACATCTTTTGAAGTTTTCATTTGTCCGTCTGTTTGTACTACAATTCTATCTCTTAGCCCATTGGCTACTAATACTTGTTGAGTTTCAGCTAAACCCAGTTCCCATGGAACACCAGCATGACGTATTGAACTTAATGGAGAAGCTCCTGTTCCTCCTGAATCGCCTGAAATGAGAACCACATCTCCTTTACCTTTTGCCACACCTGCGGCTATTACACCAACTCCTGCTACAGATACAAGCTTAACGTGTACCCTAGATTCAGGGTTGACATTTTTGAGGTCATGTATTAATTGAGCTAAATCTTCAATAGAGTAAATATCATGGTGTGGAGGAGGTGATATCAATTCAACTCCAGGGGTTGTTTTTCGAATATAACCAATATATTCAGAAATCTTTTTTCCTGGTAACTCTCCGCCTTCACCTGGTTTAGCACCTTGAGCCATTTTGATTTGAAGATCTTTTGCATTTACTAAGTAATTAGTAGTAACACCAAATCTTCCTGATGCAACTTGTTTTACCGCACTAGACCGCGAGTCACCATTGGAGTCCGGTTCAAATCTTTTTGGGTCTTCACCGCCTTCTCCTGTATTAGATCTTGCATTAATACGATTTGTTGCAATAGCCATAGTTTCGTGGGCTTCTTTACTGATGGAGCCGAGAGATATTGCCCCTGTTGCAAATCTTTCAACTATTTTTTCAGCGGGTTCAACTTGGTCAATAGAGATTTCATCTCCATATATAGGCTCAATCATATTTCTAAGAGTAATATGTTCTTCCATTTCATTATCTGACGATTCCTCAAACATTTTGAATGTACTAATATCATTTCTCTTTACTGCATCCTGTAATAATGCAATGGTATCCGGGTTCCACATGTGTCTTTCGCCAGTCGAACGCCAGAGATATAGCCCCCCGAGGTCAATTTTTAGGTTGGAAGGAATATTATCTGGTGCATATGCTCTGAAATGATTTGCCAGAAGGTCTTGTTTGATTTCAGTTAATCCAATACCACCAATCCTTGATGTTGTCCATGTAAAGTATTTATCTATAAAGGATTGAGATAATCCTAAAGCTTCAAATATTTGAGCCCCCATATAACCCTGTAATGTAGAAATTCCCATTTTTGCCATTGTTTTTACCACACCTTCTTCAACTGCTTCTCGTAGATTGTTTTCAGCAATACTTTTTTCTGGAATATCTTCATCAGTAAGTGGATTTAATCTTAATCCTTCGATACTTTCTAGTGCTAAATATGGATTTATTGCAGAGGCTCCATATCCAAAGAGTGTTGCAAAATGATGAACCTCTCTTGGTTCTCCTGATTCAACAATAATATCAGCCTGAGACCTTATTCTTTTTCTAATAAGATAATGATGTACAGCTCCAACCGATAGCAAGGATGGAATATAACTATGATTTTTGTCAACTCCTCGGTCAGATAGGACAATGATTGTGTATCCTTCAGAAATAGCTTTATCAGCTTCTTGGCATATTTCTTCAATTCGTTTACCTAAACTACCCTTGTCATTAATATTAAACAAAGTTGAAATTGTTTTTGCCTTAACTGCTGGAAACTTAGTATTTTCTTGAATTTTTTTTAGTTCTTTGTTAAGCAAAACAGGATGATCAATTCTTATAGTTTTACAATGTTCAGGTGTTGTATCAAAAATATTTGGTCTCCTACCAACAGGTACAGCTCTCTGAGTAAATAATTTTTCTCTAATCGCATCTAGTGGTGGGTTAGATACCTGAGCAAAAGCTTGTTTGAAGTATGCAAATAGGTTTTGCGGTTTATCAGAGAGCACCGCTAATGGTGCATCATTACCCATAGAACCTTGTGGCTGATGCGCTGTTATAGACATAGGTTTTATTATCAGGTCTAAATCTTCTTTTGTGTATCCAAAAGCCACCTGACGGTTAATCAAGGTTTCTGCATCAAATTCACTTGTTTCACCAACGTCTGGTAATTGTGGAATTGTAACTCTGTTTGAATCTAACCATTCACCATAAGGATTAGCAGAAGATAGATTATGCATCAATTCTTCTGGCTCAATTATTCTCTTTTCTTTAAAATCTAGCAAAAACATTTTTCCAGGTTCTAATCTAGACTTATATAAAATATCTTCCTCATTAACATCAATAACTCCTGTTTCAGACCCCATAACGAGCAAATCATCTTTTGTTACAAAATATCTGAAAGGTCTTAGTCCATTTCTATCTAAAACCGCTCCTACAGCTGTTCCGTCCGTAAAAATTACCATCGCGGGCCCATCCCATGGCTCCATGAGATTACCGTGGTATTCGTAAAAGTCTTGAGTTGCCTTTGTCATTGAATTATTATCAAACCATGCTGCAGGTATCATCATTGCAGCTGTATGCTCTATTGATCGGCCTGACATTCTCAACAATTCAAAAACGTTATCAAGGGAAGCTGTATCAGATGGTGAATCACTTTCACAAACAGGTATAAGGTTATTTATATCTTCAGCAAAAAAATTAGAATTTAGGGTTTTTTCTCTGGCCTGCATCCAATTTCTATTTCCACGAACGGTATTTATTTCGCCATTGTGAGCTAGCATTCTGTATGGATGCGCTAATTTCCATGATCCTAATGTATTCGTTGAGAATCTTGAGTGCACCAAACCAAAGGCACTCGTGAAATTTTTATTGCTTAGATCTGGATAAAATTTTCGTAATTGATCAACAAGTAGCATGCCTTTATAGATCAAAGTTCTTGATGACCAAGAACAGATGTAAAACTCTCGATTTATAGTAGATTTTAACTCCTCTGATAACTTCAATGATTCTATCTGTTTTTCACAAGTTTTTCTAATTAGGTATAGTTTTCTTTCAAGTTGATCATCTTCAATTTTTGTTGTTGTTTTAACCACTAGTTGCTCTATCTTTGGCATTAGTGATCTTGCTGAACTTCCTATTTGATCTGAATTGACAGGAACATCTCTCCAAATAATTGCTTTTAGGTTATTTTTTTTAACAATTTCTTCAATGATTCTCTTAATTTCATTTTTAAGTTTTTTATCGTTTGGTAGAAAGCACATTGCTACAGCATATAAACCTTTAGCAGGTAAACTAAATCCTAGCTTTTTTGACTCTTCCACAAAGAATTCGTGTGGCATTTGAACAGTTATGCCAGCACCATCTCCGGTTAGTGGATCGGATCCAGCAGCCCCTCTGTGCCCTAAATGTTCAAGTACTTCTAGTGATTGCTGAACAATTTGATGGGAAGAATTTGATTTGATATTTGCAACCATACCCACCCCACAAGCATCATGCTCAAACTCCTCGGAGTAAAGTCCGTACTTTTTGTTATTTTCAAAGTTTCTATTTTTTAAGGTTTCGTAATCTATCATATTTTTAAATTCTAATACATATTAAAAATTTTTAAATACAAAAAACTAATTAAAGATTTTGATATTTGCTTATTTCGTAGTCAGTAACGAATGAAGAGAAATCTTTCCACTCTTGACGCTTATTACTTAATAGCGTTTCAAAGGCATCCATGCCAAGAGCATTTTGTAATAATTTACTGTTTTCAGCTATATCGATTGCATCTTTTAACGTTTCAGGTAGTTTGATCACACCGTATTTTTTTAGCTCTTTGTTTGACGATTTTGTTATGTCTATATCAATAGGTTTTCCTATTTTCATTTTATTTTTTATTCCATCAAGACCTGATGCTAATAAAACAGAGAAAAGAAGATAAGGGTTACTAGAAGAGTCAGGTGCTCTGTATTCAACTCTTATGCTATCCTCTCTGCCATTTCTAAAGCCAGGGACTCTAATTAAGTCTCCAAAGTTATTAGTGCTCCATGAAGAATATGTTGGAGCTTCAAGTCCCGGAACTAATCTTTTATAGGAATTGACCCATTGATTAGTAACTATACATATCTCTGATGCATGTGATATCAAGCCAGCTATAAATTGTCTTCCAAGTTTTGAAAGTTTGTATTCTAATTTATCATCAAAGAAAAGATTTTTGTTGCCTTCAAATAATGACATATGAGTGTGCATTCCAGATCCATGTCTGTCATTATAAGGCCTTGGCATGAAGGTTGCGTTTACTCCACTTAGTGTGGCAAGTTCCTTGGCTACAACCTTGAACGTCATAATAGAATCAGCCATTGTTAATGCATCTGTGTGTCGCAGGTCTATTTCATGTTGACCTTTACCGACCTCATGATGGCTGTGCTTGACCGGTATGCCCATCTGCTCAAGCGTAAGAACAGTATCTCTTCTAAGATCAGACTCTATGAGATCCGTTGATGTTTGGTCAAAATATTCTGATTGTTCATTAGCTTTAGTGAAGTTGTTATCTTCACTTTCGTAATAGTATTCCATTTCAGGTGAAACGTAGAATGTAAAACCTAATTTCTTAGCTTCTGACAAGTTTTTAATGAGAATATTTCTTCCATCTGAGTAAGAAGGGTTTCCATTAGAATCTAAAATATTACAAAAAATTCTGGCAACAGTAGCTTTAGTACGCCATGGTAATATTTCAAAGGTTGATGGGTCTGGCATTGCTACTTTATCAGTTTCGGTATCTCTTACAGAGGCTTGAATAGAGCTTCCATCGAAACTAGCTCCATTATTCATTACTTCTTCTAATTCATCTATTGTTATAGCAAATCCCTTGAGATTGCCCAGAATATCCGAAAACCACAGTCTTATAAATTTTACATTATTTTCGCTTGCAGACATTAATACATAATTTATTGCTTCTAAGTTGTTATTTTTCATATTTTTTCCTAGTTTTTGTATTTAATTTTCTGGGGGTACGAATTTATACCCTACGTTCCATTGAGTTTCAATAAAATTATGAGTTGGGTTATCTATTTTACTTCTTAACCTTCTTATGTGCACATCAACAGTTCGTGTACCGCCAAAATAGTCATAATCCCACACACTTTTCAAAAGTGAGTCCCTTGAGTATACTCTATTTGGATTTGATGCTAAAAATTTGAGTAATTCATATTCTTTATAGGTGAGGTCTATTTTTTTATCCAAAAGATAAACTTCATATCTTTGGGAATTTATTGTCATTATTTTGTAATCAATCAAACCTTCATCTTTATTTTCATCTGTATCCTCTATTTTTGGAATTATTTTTTCTAATCGGATATATATCTCTTCTTTACTAAATGGGATGAAACATATCTCAAGATTAGGTAATTTTAGATTTACATCATCAACCATTGTTGAAGAAAAAATAATAAGAGTAGGTATGTTATTTTTAGATAATTGTTCTATTATTTCGCTAGTATGCCCAACCTCAATACCTGGATTCCAAACCATAGCGATATCCATATCGTCATTTATATTGCTATGATCAATCTTTTCTATATTATTTATCTTGTAATTTTGGAAATCTTTTATAATTTCAGATACTAACCTCTGCGACTCAGAGTCCTTGAAGCCCAAAATACCTATTTTAGTTTTCATATTTATAGTAATTTATTTTTCTAATTTATTTTATGGAAAAGGTTTATAAATAAACTTAATATTTATTATATACAAATTTTAAATTATGCAAGATTAATATTTTTTGTAAAAAAAACACTAAATATCGTTGACTTACCACCCTATCAATTCGTATACTTATTCTTTGTGACTTGATTTATAACATCAATGTCCACCCTAAATTTAATTTACTTGGAGTACAACTTTGCCTACTGTAAATCAACTGGTAAGAAAATCTAGAAAGCAGAAAAGGAGAAAACCTAAAACTCCTGCTATGCGTTATGTGTTTAATTCTTTTTTGAGTAAACAAATAGAAAATAAAAAAGGAAGTCCTCAAAAAAGAGGTGTTTGCTTGCAGGTAAGGACTGTAACTCCAAAAAAACCTAACTCTGCACTAAGAAAAGTCGCAAGAGTTAGACTAAGTAATGGCATGGAAGTTACCGCATACATACCAGGAGAAGGTCATAACTTGCAGGAACACTCAGTAGTTTTGATTAGAGGTGGAAAAGTGCCTGATTTGCCAGGGGTTAGATACCATGTTGTACGCGGAGCATTGGACACTTCTGGCGTTGAAGACAGAAAACGTGGCAGAAGTAAATATGGTACCAGTAAATCTAAGAGTTAATAATTATGTTTGAAATTTACTTCAATAAATATTTTTTAGGATAAGCGAATTAATGGCTAGAAGAAGACAAGCAAAAAAAAGAGAAATACTTCCAGATTCACTTTATGGAAGTATTAGTTTATCTAGATTCATCAATAGGTTGATGATTGGTGGTAAAAAATCTATTGCTCAAAAGGCAATGTATGATTCGTTAGTTAGACTTGAAAAGCAACTTGGAAAGCCCGCAATAGACATTTTTGATCAAGCTATAAAAAATGCAATGCCAGCCTTGGAGGTAAAGCCTCGAAGGGTTGGTGGCGCAACTTATCAAGTGCCGGTTGAGGTAAGACCTGAAAGGCGTAATGCTCTTGCTCAAAGATGGATTATTTCCGCGGCTAGAGCAAGATCAGGTTCTACTATATCAGATCGATTATATGATGAATTATTAGAGGCTTATAATAATTCTGGCTCAGCTGTCAGAAAAAGAGAAGATTTGCACAGAATGGCCGAGGCTAATCGGGCATTTGTTCACTACAGGTGGTAAAGAATTTATGTCTGAAAAAGTTGATCTAAATAAAGTAAGGAATATAGGTTTTATAGCTCATATTGACGCAGGTAAAACAACTGTAACTGAAAGAGTACTTTTTTTTACTGGAGAGACATATAAAATCGGAAACATAGACGAAGGTACCACTGTAATGGATTTTATGTCCCTGGAACGGGAGCGAGGTATTACTATTGGCTCTGCGGCAACTAATGCTAAGTGGGACGGACATATTGTTAATATAATAGATACTCCTGGTCACGTTGACTTCACTGCCGAGGTGGAAAGAAGTCTAAGAGTTTTGGACGGTGGAGTTGTAGTTCTTGAATCAGTATCAGGGGTTCAGCCTCAATCTGAAACTGTATGGAGACAGGCCGATACTTATAAAGTCCCAAGGTTAATTTTTGTCAATAAAATGGATAGACTTGGTGCGAATTTTGATTACGCTGTTCAAACTGTTCATGATCGATTGGGAGCAAATGCTGTGCCAATACAATTGCCAATTGGAGCAGAGTCTGAATTTAATGGTTTGATTGATTTGATTGAAGAGAAAGCATATATTTATGAGTCTGCGGAGGCTATAGAACATAAAATTGTAGAAGTTCCAGATGAATACAAAGAATCGGTTGAGACTGCAAGAAATAATTTGATAGAAAAAATTGCTGAAACCGATGATGATCTAATGATGAAATTTTTAGAAGAGGAAGAAATATCAGTTGAGGAGATAAAAAAATCCTTAAGGCAGGCAACAATTGATTTAAAAATTTTTCCTGTGTGTGTTGGTTCGGCCTTAAGGCATAGAGGTGTTCATCCCTTACTTGACGCCATAGTTGCATACCTACCCTCACCTACCGATGTGCCTGCTATCGAAGGGGTTGATCCTTCAGATGAAACAAAGAGTTTGCAAAGGAAACCATCTGTAGACGATCCCATGACCGCGTTAGCCTTTAAGGTTGTTACAGACCAGCATGTAGGTCGTTTAGTATATTTAAGAGTTTATTCTGGACAAATTGAATCGGGCTCAACTGTTTATAACTCTGCAACTCGATCAAGGGAAAGAGTTGGAAGATTGATGGTTATGCATGCAGATTCTAGGGAAGAAAAGCAATCAGCGGGGCCTGGTGAAATTGTGGCTGCTATTGGTCTAAAATCTACTGTTACTGGTCAAACGTTGTGTCCACAAGATCATCAAATTTCACTTGAGCAAATTTCATTTCCTGATCCAGTTTTATCAGTTGCTGTTGAACCAAAAACTAAATCAGATCAAGAAAAAATGTCTAATGCTTTAGTTAGATTAGCAGATGAAGATCCTACTCTGGAAGTAAAAAGTGATGAGGAAAGTGGTCAAGTTATTTTAGCAGGAATGGGGGAACTTCATCTTGATGTTATAGTTGAGAGGATGCGGCGTGAATTTAGTGTTGATGCCACTGTTGGTGCTCCAAGAGTTGCCTACCGGGAAACCATAACAAAAGAAGCTACAGCTCAGGGTAAACTTGTAAGGCAATCTGGTGGAAGAGGGCAGTATGGTGACTGTACTCTCAGGCTAGAGCCACTAAAAGCAGGAGATGGATTACAATTTGAATCAGAAATTACCGGTTCTACTTTGCCAAGGGAATATTTCAAGCCTATTGAACAAGGATTTATGGAGGCTGCAAAGTCCGGAGTTATAGCCGGATATCCTTCAGTTGATATAAAGGCAGTCCTAATCGATGGTTCACATCATGATGTTGACTCTTCAGAAATGGCTTTTCAAGTTGCTGCATCAATGGCATTCAAGGCAGCAATGCAAAAAGGTAAGCCTTCATTACTCGAACCCATTATGAAAATAGAAGTAGTAACTCCTTCAGAATTTTTAGGAGATGTTCTTGGAGATCTTAATTCTAGGCGCTCTCAAGTTCAAAATATGGACGCAAGAGGTGAAGTTCAAGTTGTTAATGCATTTATACCACTTGCTGAAACATTTCAATATGCTACGCATGTAAGATCGTTGACAACCGGAAGGGCAAGTTTCTCAATGCAATTAGATCATTATGCCGCAGTACCAAAGAGTGTTACAGAAAAAATTTCAGGAGCTGGAGGATAGAATGGCAGACCAAAAGATAAGAATAGTTTTAAAGGCGTTCGATCACAGAGTTCTTGATTTATCTGCTCAGCAGATAATGGAGACAGCAGAAAGAACTGGGGCGCGTACTGCAGGGCCTATACCAATGCCTACATCAAACAAAAAATTTACTGTGATAAAAGGTCCTCATGTTCATAAGGACGGTCGAGAGTATTTTGAATTAAGAATTCATAAAAGATTAATAGAAATTCTAGCTCCGAGTTCAAAAACAATGGATTCACTTACAAGATTGAATATGCCTGCAGGCGTAGATATAGCTATAAAGTTATAAGAGGGATATTGATTTTAAAATGATTATAAATGGACTTATAGGTAAAAAAATTGGAATGACTACCTTCTTTCATAAAGATGGAAAATCAGAAGCTGTTACCGCTATTGAGTTAGGTCCTTGTATAGTTACTCAGGTAAAAACTCTAAAAAGAGATGGCTACGATGCTGTTCAGGTTGGATTTGAAGAATCCAAAAATCTCAATAAGCCTGATTTAGGTCATCAATCTAGATCTGGTGGTAAATTTAGATTTTTGCAGGAATTTTCTGTAGATAATCTAGATGAATTTGAGGTGGGGCAAAAAATAGATATGGGTATATTTGAAATTGGCGAACCTGTAAAAGTTATTGGTGACTCAAAGGGCAGGGGATTCTCAGGTGTTGTTAGGAGATATAACTTTAGAGGGGGACCTAAGACTCATGGCCAATCTGACAGACATAGGGCACCTGGTTCAATAGGTGCCGGTTCATCTCCTGGGCGTGTGTGGCCTGGTACCCGAATGTCAGGAAGATATGGTGGGGAGCGCTTTACCATAAGAGGGATTAATATTTTAGCTAAAGATGAAGACAATAATATTGTCTTTGTTAGTGGCCCTGTTCCGGGATCGGAAAATACATTGATAAGGGTTGAAAAAAATTCTAGTGGGAAGACTAGATCAGTTGTTGCTTACTATGATAAGGAAGAAGCTCCTAAAGCAGAAGAAGCTCCTAAAGCAGAAGAAACTCCTAAAGCAGAAGAAACTCCTAAAGCAGAAGAAGCTCCTAAAGTAGAAGAAGCTCCTAAAGCAGAAGAAACTCCTAAAGCAGAAGAAACTCCTAAAGCAGAAGAAGCTCCTAAAGCAGAAGAAGCTCCTAAAGCAGAAGAAACTCC
>Ga0310343_10001116_pt1 | contig 13534 bp, 15 predicted proteins | sample HC15DNA2025_MG_FD_203519 | JGI IMG/M metagenome (GOLD analysis project Ga0310343, IMG submission 203519) | Marine microbial communities from station ALOHA, North Pacific Subtropical Gyre - HC15-DNA-20-25_MG | ecosystem: Environmental > Aquatic > Marine > Oceanic | place: Pacific Ocean: North... | reverse complement strand
TTGTGTTAACGCTTTATTTTTATGAATAATTAAAGCCTCACTTAATTTATAACATGTTTCTTCATTTAATTGACCAGTAAAATAAATATTATTATTTTTAAAAAATTTGTTATTACTATTACTATTACTATTACTATTACTATTACTATTACTATTACTATTACTATTACTATTACTATTACTATTATCATTATTGATATTTTTTGCACTCAAATTTATTAAACCACTTGATGATAAACTTTTTGCTATAATTTTTCTTCTTGAAGTATTGATATTAATATTAAATGGATTGCTAGTATCAATAAAAAGAATAAGGCAAAAAGAAAATATAATACGTTTAATACTAAACATATTATATAATATATTAAATAAAATTTTACAAATATTTTATTTATTTTTTGTTGAATAATTTAATTTAATAATAGATTTTTTATTATATTTATAATTAAAATAACTATTTAATGTTAAATAATTAAAAATTGAACCATTTAAAAATAATAAAAAATTTAAATAAATAGTTAAATAATAATTATCTATTAAATAACCATTTTTATAATTAATATAATTAAATGTTAAACCAAAAATACATAACGGATATCTAAAGTAATTATAAACAAATGAAATTAATTTTTTTTGTTTTAATAAAGTAATATAATTATTTTTATATAATGTTAAAGTAGTATATTCTATTATACCAGGAATGCCCATACTTGGTAAAAATGCTAAAAAAGATTGGTTTGATTTTAAAAATATAATACTTGGAACTAATCCAAATCCAACAAAAAATATATGATGAATATAATCAATTAAATATAAATTTTTAAATGCTAAAACATGATATAAATGCAATACTAAAATAAATAAACTAGGAATATTATTTTCAATATAATTATTATTATAATAATTATAATATATTATATTTTTTATTTCTGGTAAAATATAAATTACAATTAATAAATTACTAAATGCATGTAATTGATACCACCTCCCTTTTGAACCAAATAAAAATATTAATAAATAATCAATCATAAAAATTGCTATTATAGATAATAATAAATTATAATAAAATGAATAATTATGATACATTATAGCATTATAATTTATAATAGTTTTATAATCAAGAATTTCTAAAAAATAAAAATATATATCACTTATTGTATTATTATTTACAATATTATTACTTACAATATTATCACTTACAATATTATCACTTACAATATTATTACTTACAATATTATCACTTATTGTATTATTAAATATTGTATTATTAAATATTGTATTATCACTTATAATATTATCACTTATTGTATTATTAAATATTTCTAATGTAAACTTTATTGAATTTTTTAAATAATTACTACATTCATCATAATGATTTGTTAAATTATTTAAATAATTAAACTGATAATAATGATTTACTATAAAGTTTTCAAATTTACATATAAATGTTCTTAATAATAATTTTGTATTATTTGAAATAATCATGTATATTTTTTAATAAATATATATAAAATTAGATATTTATATATATTTTGTTAAATATATATTTTAATAATTAATTATTATTTTCAATAATATTTATATCATTTATTGATATATTATTAACTATATTATCATTAATATTATCTAAATTAAATATTATTTTATTTAATCTATTAATAATTAATATTAATCTTGCAATAATAATAGAATCATTACTATATGTATTTTTTAAATTAGTTAAACCTGTAATTGAATTAGTTATTGCATTTTTTAAATTATTTCCTAATTCTCTATGACTTCCATCTATAAAAATTTCACTTGTATTCTCTATAGTATTTACTAGTTGTTCTATAAATTTAATACTATCTTCTCTATTATAGCCATTATACCATCTTCTTGCCGATGAAAAAAAATTATTATTATCTACTAATAATTTTGTAGATCCTGGTAAAACATTAATTGCTAATTTATCACCTTCTTTAATTTGATTAATTATTTCTAAATTTAATAAAATAGTATTTATATCCATACAAATTATAAATAAAAAAATTATACAAATAAATAAAAAAATTATACAAATTATACAAACTATATTTTTATGTTTTATGTATTATTTTCATAATTATTAATTTTTAACTTTAACTTGATCATTTGATCATAATGATAATTATAATGATCACGTATTTTAGTTAATCTTACTTGTAAATTACAAATATCACATCTTATATATGCATGATACTTATTATAATGTTCATTTTCTATAAACTTTCTTTTAGCATAAAGACTACAATATTTACATTTAGTAATTGCTTCTTGACAATTACCATACTTATCACCTGTGTTGGATGTACCTGTAATATGTCTCCTTAGTTCTGCGGCAGTTTCGCATTGTGCTTTACAATTTTCATGAAAACATATTGATGGTCCAAGTAAATTGCGTATCAAATCCAGTTGATATGTATGACTATATAATATTGCACTATTATTACTATGTAATTTTAAATCACACCCACACCCACCCCATGATTTTCGCAAATTATAGCGTTTATTTGGTGGTGTATTTAGTTGACAATAACTACGTACACATGATAAACAAGCAGGACCAACACTTTTTGCTTTTTCACAACAATTGCCATGAACAGGTAGTGTTACAACATCTTGGCAAATACTGCAAGTAAGAGCTTCAGTAATATTTTGAATATTAATACTAGACATATTTGTCTTTGATTTTTATAACAAAAAATTAATATAATATTTAAATATCAATTTTTTTATACATTTTTTTTATACATTTATTTATACATATATTTAATAGTATCCATATTTTCATATAAACGTCGTGTTAAATAAGGAATCATTTCTTTGTATGGCCCATATGGAATGTATGTTGCTTTTTTTATATTTGTATTATTTAAATTATCCATATAATTTTGATTCATACCCATTAAATTTGCTATAATAAATTTATCATTATATTTATTAAATTTTTTTGCTAATTCTATTGATTTAATATTATGACTAGCTATAATATTATTAAATGTTTTATTTTCATCACATTTAATTATACCTAAATTATAATTATTATCAGTATCTTCTTTTTTATTAAATAAATGTCCTTCTTTATATTCACTATTATAATATGCTCCTCTTACTAACTTAGATGAAAATAAACAATTACATTTATTAAAGTATTTAATATCATCATATAATTCTAATAAACTATCTTTTCTATACATTTGATATGTTTTAATAATTGTAAAATTATTAGAATAACTATTATTATATTTTCTAATCATAAAATTAACAATATTTCTATATTGTTCTATATTTTTATCTTCTTCTGCATCTATAATTAATTTAATATTTTTTTCTTTACATATATCTGCAATAGAATATGCTGCTGGTTTATTAAAATTTAATGAAGATAATTTCAAAGCTATCATATAAGAACTGTCTAAAAATTTTAATAAATTAGTATATTCATTTAAAACATTATTAAAATTATCTTTATTATTTTCAGTTATATAATTAATGATTGGAATAACTCCAAGTTTTATATTTTTTTTTCCATAATCTAAAGCGTGTTTAAAAGTATTGCCTGCTACAAATCTAAAAAGCATATTTATTTAAATATATATTATTGTTTTATATAATTTTCTAATATTAATAATTGTTCTGGTGTATTTATACCAGATATTTCTTTACTATCTTTTATTAAATTATAATGTATTTCTATATCATCATTAGCAATCAATTCAAAAATTTGAGTTAAATAATATTCTTTTTGATTATTATTATTAGTTAATTTGTCAATATAGTGTAATAATACTTTTATATTAAAACTATAAATACCCGTATTTACAAAAGAAATTTTTTTTTCATCATTACTACAATCTTTTTCTTCAATAATTTTTATAATTTTATTACTTTTGGTTTTTATTCTTCCATAACCATAAGGAGTTGTTAAATTTGCAATTAATATTTTACAATATTTTGTATTATTTAATAAATTATCAATTGTTGAACAAGTAATTAATGGAACATCTCCTGATAAAATACAAACATTAGATATATATTCTGGAGTTTTAGATAAAAATTTTTTACAACATAGAATAGCATGACCTGTTCCTAATGGTTCATTTTGAAGAATAAATTGTATTTTTGAATCTATAATTTCTTTATTAATATATTGAGCAATAGTATCTTTAATAATAGTATAAAATTTTCCAACAACAATTGCTATTTTATGTACATTCAATGTTAATGATGTTTCTAAAATATGAATTAACATTGGTTTATTTTTAACTTTATGTAATACTTTTGGTAATTCAGAATTCATTCTTTTACCTAGTCCTCCTGCCATAATTATTATACAAGAATTTCTATGATTATAATTATTATTATTATTTTCCATATTAGATTATAATTAAATTATATTAGCGAGTTACCTTTATATTTTAAAATATCAAGAATTTTACTACTTGTAGGAAATTCATCTTCACCATATATATCTTGTAATAATAACCATTCAAATAATCCACCTATATAAACATATAAATTAACAAATCCAAGTTTATATAATTGATTATATTTATTTATTACTTTTGAATCACTACAATTTTTTCCATAAATTAAAATATTAATATTATTATTTTCTTTAGAATTTAATATTTCTACTTCACGATTTGGATCTAATGTATTTTTTATTAAACATTCTTGATCATTAATATCAAGAGTACTTATTATAATGAAAGAACCTTTAATTGTATTATTATTTATAATATTTTGTACACTTTCAAAATTTAATTTATTTATACTTTGAGTTTGTCCCATTTAATTATTTTAAAATTAATATTTTATATAAAAATAAGTCTTAATATAAAATATAAAAAAATATAAAAAAATATAAAAAAATATAAAAATATATAAAAAAATATAAAAAATATAAAAAATATAAAAATATAAAAAATATAAAAAATATAAAAAAATATAAAAAAATATGCATTACATTATCTTAATGCATTTGTTGTAATAATTATGTTAAATTAATATTATCTACTATACACTTTTAATTTTTTGTTTTCTCATACTAAAATATTCATCATGTTTTAACCATCCATTGGCTGTTCTAAATCCCCATTCCTTAAAACTTTTACTTGGAATAAATAATGTCCAACAATATGGAATATTTTTATCTAATTCTACTCTATGAAATGTATTTGCAGGTGCATATCTATAACTTAATGGTGCTCTCCAAAACTTCCCTTCATCTGTAAATTCCCAATAACCACCCGATAAAATTAATGTTCTAAAAGCCCACGGATGATCATGTAAATCATCTGGATCTGATTTTAAAAATTTATGTAAAAATATATTAAAAGGAAAATCTTTTCTATCTTTCAAAAATAAATAGTATCTTTCAAGATAAGGTTCATTATCAAGTCTATCATAAATGATACGCCGTCTACCTAAATACTCCATAATTTTAACAAACATGTTATAAATCATATTACAAAATAATTTCATAATTAATTATATTTATTACTTTTTATTATATTTAAAAGTAATAAATATCAATTTTTTATATAAAATTATTTTTTTTATTACATTATGTATTTATAAGATAATTATATTTTTAATATAACTATTATGATATAGTAGTAAATACAAATATATCTCTATATCCAGTTTTAACTTCTTTATTTATTTTATTTAATTTTATTGGTGACACACTATGAAACATTTTGTTATCATTTACTATTAACATCTCACCTTCTTGTAATTGCACACTATGAACAATATTTTTAGATTCATCATAAATATGACTAATAGCACCACTCATATTTTTACGTGTTATACAAGACATTCCTATAAAATTATAACCATCTTGATGTATCCCTTCTGGTACTAAATCTATTTCATTTTCAGAATCAGTATAAACACGAATTTGATGTACTTGTATATATTTTATTTTTTCAATTATAGAATTTTTTGTTAGCTCTTTATTAATTGTATTTAAAAATATATTTATAAAATATTTGAAACATTCATCATTTAGAATTTTAGAATCTATATTTTTATAATCTCTTATAATATTACCATTTACATTATTATAATTCGATGACTGATAAAATTTTAAATCACCTACTATTTTAATATTATCAATATTTTCTATATCTAATAAACTATATGCTCGTGTACGTTTATTTTCATAATTTTTATCAATTTCTAAATTACAAAAAGAATTTTTTAAATTTTCTGTTACAAATCCTTTATATTTGCCATCAAAAGAAAACTGAAAATTTATATTATATTTTTTAAAATAATTTAATGTTTCAATTATTTTATTTACTTCATCAAAAGTATTATAATGCATTAATGAAATACGTAAGACCCCATTTTTTATATTTAAATAATTAAATAGTCTATTACAATAAAAACTTCCACTATTACTTAATATTCCTAATTCATTTAAAATTAAATTTATATTATTTACATCATAATTTTTAAATAATATTGAATATATTGGAACTTTTTCCATTATATTTTTGCATTCTATTACTTTTATATTTTCATTATTAGTTAAAATTTTTTTAAATAAAGTATTAAAAATTTTTTCATAATAAAATATTTTACTATAAATAAATTCTAATAATTTTCTATCAAATTTTAATTCTTTATTACTATTTTTAGAATCTTTATAGTTAAAAAAATCTGCAAATTCAATTAAATATTCTTTTAAACCTAATATACTGCTTGAACATTCAAAATTTACTCCACCCAATTGTAATTTTTTATTAATATTTTCACTAGTATTGAAAAAATAATGATTTATATTTTCTAAATAACTTATATTATCCTCTTTTATATAAAGCGTAGAAATACGCAACCCACAAAACTTATAAAATGATGATACATAAAAATCTACATCATATTCTGATACATCTATTAATCCGTGTGGCATATATGCTACACCATCCACTAATACTTTTGTCTCACTATTTTTCTTTTTAATTTCAGTTATTAAATATTTAATATCTAATATGTTTCCTAAAATATTACTAACATGAGGCAAAACTACTAAACTAGTAGTACTATTAATTTTTTCAAGTAAAGTATTATAATTTATTTTATAGTTTTCTAAATCATTTTCACTATTAACTTCTAGATTCCACCAATGTAATTTTAAATCATTTTTTTTTGCTATTCTTTCAAAAGGTGTTATACAAGATTCATGACTGAAATTTGGCAAAATAATTTCACCTTTATTTACTTTTAAATAATTTTCCATAGAGTTTGATAAATTATATATTAGTTGCGTACAAGACCCCCCATAAATAATTTTTCCATTTTTATTATTATATAAAACATTTACAAAATCATCAATGTTATCTAAATTAGTTATTAAATTTTTACCAATTTTATTATTAGCTAATGGTTGACTATAACAATTAATTAAAGAATTATTTAAATTATTTAATACTTGTTCTGGAATTTGACTTCCTCCAGCATTATCAGCAAAAATTAAATTTTTATATTTATTTAATGCTGGAAAAAATTTTTTCATAAATATTTATTATCTATTATAATATAATAAATATTTTTAAACTTTATTTTTATATTTTTTTAAATATTTGTTTAAAAGATTTGTTTAAAAGATTTGTTGGTAAAAACAACATTATGAAAATCTTTTAAAGTTTTGCGCATAAGAATAATTTAATTAATATAATAAATCCAAATTTATTTATATATTAATCTAAATAAAATTTAATAAACTATTTATCTTCTTTTTGTATGTTTTCTTTTTTTATGTTTTCTTTTTGTATGTTTTCTTTTTGTATATTTTCTTTTTTTTGTATATTTTCTTTTTTTACCACCATCTAAAAAAACATTGACATTAAGTTCTAAGATAGGTTTTATTATTTCTTTTCTAATAACTTTTATACCATATTCATCTTTACAGGTCATAATATCAATTAAGTAATCATAACCAAAGTTTATTTTTTCTAAACAAGTAGTAAACTCTTTAATTTTGTCATTTTTATTATCGTTGTTAGGGTTTTCTTTTTTAACACTTTCTATAAATTCATTTAAAACAACAGTCAGTGGTTCCGTATCAAGGTTATATATATCTTTTAACTTTTTATCTTCTTTTTTTTCTTCAGGAAAATTCCCGTTAAATTGTTTTAGCAGCTCTCTCGCTTCCTCTTCATGCTTCTTCTCCAGTATGATCATCTTGGCCGTTCTCTTCCTGGCTCTATCCCTTTGTTCTCCTAATTTTGAAACTTTTTCAAGATCCATAAACTCTCTCTCCATCATCGTATGCGCCAGCATCCTCTCACTCGTCTTCCTTGCCTCATCCAATCCTGGGAGCCCTTTCAACCCATATATATGATAAATTTGGTGTAGATAATGTCTAACACTTCCTGCAAAAACAAGTAAAGTTTTCTCTCTTTGTATGGAATCTAAATCAATTTTTTTTTGATTTGTAGAAACCTCAGAAATATTGTATAATTTTACTGATATATCCTGATTATCATTTTGATAAACAATAACATGTAAATCTGTACTCCCAATTGCAATTAAAATAACTCGATTATATATATTATTTGAAATAATAAGGTCATATGCCTTGTCATAATATGAAGCAGCTGTTAATTTTGTTTCTATATCTAAAGATAAAGCATTTAGTCTATTATTATCGTTAGGATATATTTTTGGTTGTAATATATTTAAATTTCGTATACGTGTTTCATCACTACCGGCAGTAATTAATACTCCATAATAATAATTGTATTTCTGTATAGTAGATTGATCATCATCTTCTATAATCTTTTTTTGATCACCTCCACCTAAATCTATTGATTTAAAAGTATCAACATTATCTAAAAGTACTGGGTCAATGAAAGAATTGTTAGCAATACTACACCAATCTTTTAATGTTAAGTCATTACCTTTATTGTCTTTACCAATTACTAGATCACCAAAAAATTCGTCTTTTTTATCAATATAATGTTTTATTATACTTCTAAAGGCGGCACTCCATGATGCATATTCATTAATCATAAAATATAATATATTATATATAATATATATTATATATTATATATAAAATAATAATTTATCTAAAATCTAAGATAAACTTTAAATCTAATTCAATGTAATAAGCACTTCTAAAGTTTCTTTTTTAATACTGCGTGATGCATTGATTGATAATTCTTCTCTCTTTTTTCTTGTTTTATTTGAAGAATTGCTTGATCCAGTTGATACGCTTGAACTATTAGAAGAATTACTATCAGTTGAACTAATAGATACATTTTTTAATTTATTTATACTATTACGAGTATTCATATCTAAATCAATTGTTTTATAATTTTCCTCAATATATTGTATTACATTATTTTCCAATGCCCATTTAAAAAAATTTAGTTGACCGATAGTGGTTTGAATTGATGTATTATTTTTATAAGGTATAGTTATACGTTCCCATCTACAAAATGGATCAAATCTTCTCTTACTATATGCTTTTAATTTTAATTTATAATCAGTATAAACTTTAAATCTTTCATTGGTATTATTTTTTTCTATATCATAAACTGTAAAATGCTTTTTTGCATAATTTGTAACAAACCAATCTACAATTCTGAGAGAAATCCTGGATTTACCATTAATAATATTAAGCATATTGTCTAAATTATTACTATTATTATAATAATCCATTAATTTACTTAACAACAAATCATTTTGAGTATTATAATTCATTAATATTTATTAAACTAATAAATATTAATTTTAAGTTAAAATCATATTTATTATATTATATTATTTATTAGAAAATAATATTTATGATAGTTGACATTAAAACACTAGAATTAAATGAAACCAATTATAATGAAATAATTAATTTATACAACTATTTTAGTATTAATGATAAAACAATTTTAGATTTAAAAAATTTAAAAAGTTTAATTGAGAGATTACCCAAAAATCACAATATATTTCTTTATTTAGAAAATAATATAATAGTTGGAGGTATTACATTAATAATTGAAGAAAAAATTATACATAGTGGAGGAAAAGTAGGTCATATTGAAGATTTTGTTGTTTTAGATATATATAGAAATAAAGGGATTGGAAGTTTATTATATAATTATGTAAAAATTTTATGTGAGCAAAATAAATGTTATAAAATAATTTTAGATTGTAATGAATTAATAGAAAATTATTATATAAAAAAAGGATTTATAAAAAAAGGAAGTTATATGACATATTATTTTTAAAGTAGGAAAATTGTTACACTTAAAAATAAATATTGTTATAATATAAGTTTTAATTTAATAATATGAGTCAAGAAGAAAAACCGCCAAAAGAAGAAAAAGAAGAAAAAGAAGAAAAAGAAGAAAAAGAAGAAGAAACAAAAATAATTAGTTTTTTAATGAAATATATAGAATCAGTAACAGAATATATTAGGACACGGGACTCAAATAATGATGATAGGAATAATCTATTACGTTTTAGAGTATATGCATATGCAGATGATTTTACTTATTCTTTACTAAAATATTTATTAAAATTTAATTTTGATGATATATTATATGTTTTTGACCAGCACTTTTCAAATACAAAATATTTATTGGGAAAAATAAAAGAATTAAATGAACAAAATGATATGTATACCGAAGATAAACCAAATTTTGCAATCCAAATATCATTAATCTTACATTCCAAAAAATATAAAAAAATATTTAAACCAGAGGATGAAGATGAGCAGCAGAATAAGATAGCAGTTATATTATCTGGATTTGAACAATTTGGTTTTACTGGTATATATGGTTATAAAGATTCAAGAAAGAGAAATGATAGTATTGATTTATATTTGTATTACCCTGAAGTATTATTAGTAATGATAAAAGAAGGATATCCATCTTTAGATAATGGTAAAATATTACATAAAATAACAAATGTATTCACACTTGATTTTATTTCAGATAAAAAAAAATTTAATCCTGATATAGCTAAAAAAAGTACAGAATTATTACAAACAAAAAATCCAAATTTTTTTCATGGTGTATTTATTAGTACAAGTGTTGCTGATATGCACAAGGCTGTTAATTCTAGAATAAAAGAAGTGAGAAAAGATAGAAGGTATAAGCCATATGCTACTGCTAGAGGCAAGAGTAAAACAAAACATAAAGAACCAAAAAAAAAGAAATTAGAAACAAAGAAAAAAATTGATTTTAAAAAACTTAGAAAACATATTACTCAAAGGTTAAAACCTAGATTTAAATTTAGAAGAAGTAAAACTAGAAGTAAAGCTAGAAATAAGAAATAAATAATGACAACAGTTGATAATGAATTTTGTTTAGAATGTATGGAATGTGATGATCAATGTACTAATGAATGTGCTGACTTATGCTGTTTAACGGATTCAATGAATACTTTAAATATTACTAATAATATTAATACTATTATTATTACTAAATTAGTGGAAAAATTAACTAGGGAAATGAATTATAGTAAGATATTTATTAAAGAAAAAAATTGTTATTATCTAAATATTGAATTACCAGAGTGGTTTAATGATTTGGATAATAAATATCAATCAATTTTAATTAAAGTAATTGAGCCAGTATTAAATCATTATATTAGACAAGAAAATAATATTGATTGACTAATAATAGAAAGTTAAAAATAGTAAAATAAAATTGATACTTATAATAGTTTTTTTATTTAAAAAAAAATATACTAAGTAATTAATAATGACTTATAATATGGATGAAGAAGAATATAAGACTTATATTAGTTCAATCATTAATAGGTTGATTGATGAAAAATTTATTTATCCAAAAATAAAAACTTATCATAATTCAAATAAAATAAAAATTAAGATTATATTTAATCCACCTGAATGGTATAATGAATTAGATGATGATACTAAATATAATGTAAAATATAATTTACAAAATTTTTACACTCCAAATATTCTTAAAACAATACAAGATTTTATAAATATTAATAAAACTAATGATGAAGAAAATGTTGAAACATTTAATTCTACTTCAAAGCGTTTAAAAGTTGAATAATTAAAATAATTAAAATAATTAAAATAATTAAAATAATTAAAATAATTAAAATATATTTTTATAAAATATTACTTAAAAATTAAATTATTATTTTTATAAAAATGAGTTCAGGCTGTTATAATAGTGGTTTAATTATTGATAGTGTAAAATTTAATAAAGTAATTAATAAATTACGTGAATTTTTTCTTGCAAAAAATTTTATCGAAGTTCATACACAAAATAGGCTTTCTATATTAGCTGCGTGTGAAGATCCATTTAACGTACAAACTTTTCAATATACAGGCAAAGTATGGCCTCTTGTTCAAACTGGACAAATGTGGCTTGAATATGAAATTCTTTCTAAACCAGAAGTTGCTGGATATTTTTGTGTAACTACATCATATCGTATGGAACCAAATCCCGTTCCTGGTCGCCATGATGTTATTTTTCCAATGTTTGAATTTGAATTTAAAGGAGATATGAATGAATTAGTAGAACTTCAAAAAGAATTATTAGTACATCTTGGATATGATAAATCAAATTTTTATGAAAATGATTATAAAACTATTGCAGAGGAATTTGGTACAACAGAATTAGAACACGAACATGAAGAAAAATTATATACTGACAAATCTCCTGTAGCATTTATTAAAAATTTCCCGGAATTTACTAGCCCATTTTGGAATATGCGTAGAAATCCCGACGATGATACATCATATAAAGTAGATGTTATTTTATCTGGTATGGAAACATTTGGTTCTGCTGAACGCGAAGTAGATAAAGATGTTATGAGAGCCAAATTTGAAAGTATTATGGAAGGCTCTTATAAAAACAAACTATTTGAATTATTTGGTGAAGAGCGTACACGTGCTGAATTAGATGAATATTTAGAATTAGAATTTATTAAACGTAGTGGATGTGGTATTGGTGTTACACGTTTAATTAAATCAATGGAAAAAGAAGGTTTATTAGATTAAACTATAAAATATAAACTATAATTATTTATATAATTTTTTAATAAATAATTATAATTTATTCATTTTTTTTGATAATAATTTGTTTTGTTTCTAATTGCTTAGTAAATTTAAATTTATCGCTATTTTTTCTACGTCTTTGAAGATTACAATGTAAACAACTAATAATAGTATTAGCATTTGTATGTTCATCATAGTTATTAAGGCGATCCAATGTCCATTGGTCATTATCTCTCACTTTTTCAAAAAAAATAAGTAAATTTTTATTACAATAATAACATTTTAATTTGGAAGTTATTAATTTTTCTACTACATTGTCAAATGTGATAATATTACATTTGTCATGAAAATCTTTTTTTATATCTTGTGATTTATAACTATTGATTTTACTTTTTAATTCACTAATTAATAATTTTTTTTCAATAAAATTTTCATCTAAATATAACTTGTTTAATAAATTTTTTTGATAATTATTACTATCTATATTACTAGTGTTAAAAATATTATTTTGTATAC
>Ga0310343_10001115_pt1 | contig 13536 bp, 13 predicted proteins | sample HC15DNA2025_MG_FD_203519 | JGI IMG/M metagenome (GOLD analysis project Ga0310343, IMG submission 203519) | Marine microbial communities from station ALOHA, North Pacific Subtropical Gyre - HC15-DNA-20-25_MG | ecosystem: Environmental > Aquatic > Marine > Oceanic | place: Pacific Ocean: North... | reverse complement strand
ATACAATGTTTATAGCAGATGTTGGGCAAAATTCATGGGAAGAGCTTAATGTACAAGACTTTAAATTATCAGGTTTAAATTTTGGCTGGAATCTTAAAGAGGGTAAATCAATGTTCAAAATTAATTCCACTGATAACTTAACCGACCCTTTAATACAATATTCCAGTAATGCTAGTTACGGTAAAACTTTAGCAGGCTTAAGGCAAACAATTGATGCATTAGGATGCTCTATAACTGGAGGATACACATACCATGGAGCAATCAATCAAATAAGAGAACAATATTTTTTTGGTGATTACTGCACAGGAAAAATATGGAGTGTAAAAAATTACAACAATCTAAATTTTGAAATAACTGATTGGACACAAGAGCTTGTCGGAAATAAAAAACAACTATACATATCCTCTTTTGGTAGAGATTCTAATGGAGAGTTGTATATAGCAGATCATAGTGGTTCAATTTATAAAGTAGTAAAATAAAGGTTCAATCATTGAAATATAAAAACATAACATTACTTTATTTATTTTTAATTGGAACAATAATTTTCAGTAATCCTAAAGTTGCTCTTGTTTTATCTGGTGGATCAGCAAAAGGATATGCTCACATTCCTGTTCTTGAAATGATAGACTCCCTTAATATTGATGTGGACTTAATTGTTGGTACTAGCATTGGAGCAAACGTTGGAGCATTATATTCTGCCGGATATACATCAGAGCAAATATATGAACACGCATTTAATACGAATTGGAAAGCAATTTTTCTTGAAAAATCTGAACGTAAAGATATGAGTTATTTCCACAAAAAAAATCACTCAAGATATCAAATTAAATTTAATTTAAATGGATTTAAGCCAAAAATTCCAACTGGTGCGATACATGGTCAAAGAGCGTATATGGAATTATCAAAAATTTTAGGGCAATATGAATATATAAATAATTTTGATAGCTTAACAATACCATTTAAATGTAACGCCACTGACTTAATTTCAGGTGAAGATATATTACTTGAAGGGGGGTCTCTAATAATGGCAGTGAGATCTTCTGTAAGTATACCGAGTGTATTTGCACCCGTAGATTATGACGAATATTTATTAGTCGATGGAGGGGTAAAAAATAATATTCCAGTTAATCTTGCTAAGAAATATAATCCAGATATAATTATCACATCTACCGTTGCATCAAAACCAACTAAAAAACAAATTAAGTCATCTGTTGTGGGAGTACTTGAAGAATCTATTTTCATACATAGTTCTGATTTAACTAAATCAAATCTTGAAAATTCAGACTACGTTATTTCAACCAAAATACCAGATGGAACAAGTGCTATTTTTACTAAGAAAAGTATGAACTCAATATACAGAGCTGGTAAAAAAGCAGTCTACGATAACATTGATATATTTTTAGATATTCAAAAAAAGTACAAATCAGATATGCCCAAAAAATCATTAAAGAAATTAGATGAACTTAATCTAAAAGTAAAAAATATTAATATCTATGGTAATAAAAAGTTTGATAAAAATTTTATTCAAAATGGTTTAGGGATTTATAGATCAGATACTCTGAAACTAAATAAAATTCATAATGGAATAAATAATTTATATGGCCTTGGATATTTTAATAAGATTAAATACAAAATAACCCCAAATGAAAATCTTACATATAGCGATATTGACATAATATTAGAGGAATCATCTTTTAATAAGTTACAAACTGGTCTAAAATGGGACAATTACCATGAATTAATTGCAGCAATAAATATTAGAACAAATGATTTATTATTTCCAGGCCTGCTAATTAACAATGAGTTTCAATTCCCAGGAATACGAAAGAATTCTTTAGAAATCTCTTACCCAGGAAGAATTTCAATCTTCCATTTATACCCTTTCTTAAAAAACGAGTATTTAAGTAAAAAAGTGAATTGGTATAACGCAAATGGAGAAAAGACTGCAATTTATAATTATAAAACTATTAAAAATAAAGTAGGAGCTGGCGTTATTATTGGTAAAAATTGTGGAATTGAAGTGGCTTTGCAGAATGAAAGGGCATATTTAAATCCTGAAATAGAAAATAGCGATGTCATTGATTATAATAAACTAGAAACTAATAGCACATTGTTTAATATTGATTATGATTCAAGGGATAACGCTCTTTTAACAAAAAATGGAGCTTTAATCAAATTAGATTTGGAAAATTCCACACATAGCCATAACAAATTTCAGATGATTAATTTTGATTTTGATATTTATAAAACAATTTTAAAAAATACTATTCGATTTAATACTATTTACAGAAGTGTAGAAAATGGAGCACCAATTCATAATTATATTTATCAAGGTAAAATTGATAGAACCGTTGGGTATCTACCTTTTTCATTAAATTCAAACAAGCTTCATATGGCAGGCGTTGAATGGATTTATCATTATAAGGAAATGCATTATAAAATTTTTTATAATCAAATTTTTGATTTAGAGAACCAACAAGAAAATTCTTATATACATAAAAACCAAAGTTGTTATGGCTTAGGGGTAACTTTCACATCACCTTTTGGACCGATTGAATTGATATGGGGTTACGGGCCTGTCAAACATTTAACTAATGATAAAAAACATACAGTATTTTCTATTGATGTTGGATACAAATTTTAATTTTCAAGAATTATATTTATTAAAGAAATAATATCTTGAATATTAATTATTCCATCTAGATTTATATCACCAGCATACTGCTGAATTAAAGTAAAATCATCAATTGATAGAATGAAATTAACAATTAAAACCAAGTCAAGAATATCAATAATATCATCTTGATTAACATCTCCTGAAAGGTATATAAACTGATCTAAATAATCAATTACAGTTCTTATTGTTGAGTGAGCTGCAAGCTTTGCGGTTTCAACATCTATCAGTCCTCCCACATGAATGTGCCCTGCTGTTACGCATCTATCGCTTCCGAATTGGTTAATATCTTTATACCAGACTCCATGATAACCCATAAATTCAGATACAAATCGACCAGGATCTCCGTTCCAGTCAATATAAGAATCAAGACCAATATTTGCATTATTTATACTGTGCATAATCTCTTCCATTGGTAGAGATGAGTGTCTTATAAAATAATTTTCAACATATTCATCTGGAGGATTTGGTGTTGGCAGGTATGGAGGATAGTAATCAGAAATCCAGTTTAAACGATTATAGTAATTATATTCTAATTCCCAACTGTAATCAATAAAGCCACGACTAAACGTAATAATAGCGACTGGGTTGTGCATCTCAACAATTGGCCAGAAATCTTCCGAAGTATTTTGATAATCAACTTGCAAATCTCCAAAACCTTGACCACAATTGTCACAATCTGAAGGTTCAAACTCTGGAAAATAGGAAACAATATCATACCCTTTATTTTCCCAATTATCACCTATCCATCCATCTGGATTTAAACTCAAATCTTGACTAAAATCTCTAATCATTTCATTTGTAGGTGGCCAATATCCTGTAATTAGTATAACTGGGTTTTCTCGATATTCATAGAAGGATTTATTTTTTACTATTTTCCTAATGTTTTCAAATTTTTGAATCTTAAAACTTTGATTAGTAACATCGCAATCTTCATTTGATAAAATTTGAATAGTTAGTTCAGTTGCCTTAAATGGATTTGTTTTTTTAAAGCTTTTTAAATCATATGGTCCAGAAAATTCTTTCCTATCATTGATTAAAAATAAATTATTTCCACACGTTTTATCATCAAATTCTAAAAAAACTCGTTGATTAGAATTCAGAGAAAAAGTCTTTTGCCATATGTCAGTGTTAATATCGTTTGAAACATATCTATCTGTACTATCAAATTTAAACTCAAAATAATCTAATAGTTCTATGGTACTTTTTTGTATAACTATTAAATTTTCTGGTGATTTAAATGGAACAACTTGAGCTATTAGAGAACAATAGAAAAGTAAAAATACTATAAGCTTATTCATAAATATATTCTTCTACTATTAAATCGATTTTGTGTTTTTTAGAAAGTGTAGAATAATCTATTCTTATTTCTTGATTTTTTAAATTTTGATTAAAAAACGAGACGATTAATTCATTTAATATTTTTTTCAAACTTTCACCTTTTACATTTCCGGACTTATTTAAAAGTTTAGCTGCTTTTGACATATGTGGTGTATCAGAAAAATCATAATGAGTTGTATTTGGAATTAGAATCTTTGATGATTTAGTATTTGATTTGATGAATTTATCTAATTTTTGATAATTTAATTCCTCATCCCATTGCTCTTGCCCTATATACATGAAATTTCTATCGATTCCGCTATCAATGATTTCATCAGGAACTACAACCATCCACCCATCTAAATTAATACAGGCATCTATTCTATCATCATAATATGAACTATAAATACTTGTTGCACCTCCGAAAGAATGTCCAAATACTCCAATGTTATTTAAATCAATAATATTAATAATTTTTTCTGGTAGATTCCCTAATTCTAATTGATCAATGATATAACTAACATCTTTTGCTCGAGTTTGTAACTGAGGTAATCGAATTGCCCAAAATTCCTCAGGAGTAATTTTTTGGGTGTTTCGTCTTTGATAATTAATGCCAGAACGATAATCAGCTATATCTCCATTATCAAATATTGATATATTAGCATCGTATGCATGTTCAATTGCAATTATCACAAATCCATGACTAGCAAGCTCTTCAATCATAATTGTATTTTGAGTTCTATTACCTCCCAATCCATGCGAAAATATAATTAGTGGAAATGATGATTGCGAAGAAGGCTCGGCATTTTTTATAGAATTGGTTTCAATATCAATTAAATTTTTAAATAGATAAGGGCTATATTCAAATTGACTAGCGAGTGCTTCAATTCGCAATTCTCCGTAATCAATATAAAGTTCTTCTTCTCCATCTGGTTGATCAGTTGGATACCATATCTGAATCATAATTTTTCTTAAATCTTTAGGGTCCTCTGTAAACCATTCTAATCGGTCATCATCAATAAGCTGAATGGATTTTGTTCCTATATTATTATTACCTGTAGGTTTTGGAACATCATTGAACGGAATGGCAACACATCTTAAAGATGATAAAGTAATTATTAAAATAGAAAGAGTCCTGAAAATTTTCACTTAATATTTAATACCCATTTTTTTATATATGAAACTTATAATCCATGCTGGTCCAATTAAAAGAAATTGTATATCTTCAAAAAAAGATGGCTTTTGTCCTTCAATTTTATGCCCAATAAACTGACCTACCCAAGCAATTATAAAAATCAGCAAATAGATATATAGTAGGTGTAGATCTAAAAATAAAGTTTCCATATAGAAAATTATTCCTAATTGAATTGCAGAAATAATGAACATACCAACGCTAATAGAAATAGACAGTCTTAAATAAAAAAATAGAGCAAATATAATTATTAGATGGGTAAGATTGATATTATAAATTTTAACTAACGATAATAATCCTAACAATGTAAACATAATGAGAGGGACGCAAATCCAATGAATTTTTTTGTTCATTGGGTTTTGATGACTTACTCCATAATCACTAATCCATTGGTGAATATCTCTATTCAAAATTATGCCTGAGTTAAGGTTGATATAGTACTATTTTGATTATGTAATTCTTGATTCATTATATTTAAAAAATCATTTAAATTATCTTTATAATATAATTTAAAATAAAAAAAAGTCATACAATAGAGGTAATATGAATTTAGAAGATCAAATAAAACACGATATAAATACGAATAAAATAATTTTATTTTTAAAAGGAACAAAAAGTATGCCAATGTGTGGATTCTCATCAACGGTTGTTAATATTTTAAATGCTTATGAAATTGAATATAAGGATGTAAATGTTCTAGAGGACCCTAACATTAGAATTAAATTATCTGAATATTCAAATTGGCCTACTATTCCTCAGCTTTTTGTAAATGGTGAGCTTATAGGTGGCTGTGATATTACTGTTGAATTATTTCAAAATGGTGAGCTTAAAAAGATACTAGGACTAGAAGATTAATTCGAAAGTATTTTTACTGCTTTTTTTATACCTTCAGCAAATTTATCAATATCTTCTAAATCATTATATATATATAAACTCGCTCTATTACTTGAATTAATATTAAGTTTTTTCATAATAGGTTGAGCACAATGGTGTCCTGATCTAACAAAAATATTCTGTTGTGCTAAAAGCTGAGATAGATCATAAGATTGAACACCCTCAATATTAAAGCTAATTACAGGTCCAGAATTTTTAGTTTTATGACCATAAACTATTAAACCATCAATACTGTTCAACTGTTCTAGACAGTAATTTTTAATGACCTCATTATGTGATTTAATATTAGCTATATCTATGTTATTAACATAATCTATAGCAGCTCCAAGACCTATGACACCTTCAATATTAGGGGTACCCGCTTCAAATCTAAATGGCAAGTCATTCCAAGTTGAATAATCTCTATAAACTTGATCAATCATTTGGCCACCTGTTTGGTATGGATTTAATTTTTTTAATATTTCTTCTTTTGCATATAAACAACCTACTCCAGCTGGTGCTAAAATTTTATGACCTGAAAAAACTAAAAAGTCACACTCAAGCTTTTTAACATCAATTACTTGATGAGCAATACTTTGAGCCGCATCGATTAAAACCAGGGCTCCTTTATTGTGCGATTTAGAAATGATTTTTTCAATTGGATTAACTGTGCCAAATACGTTAGATTGATGTATTAACGAAACTATTTTTGTTTTATCATCAATTATATTAGAAATATTTTCCAGAATAAGCTCACCATCATTTGATATTGGAATATATCGGAGCTCTGCACCAGTTTCTTTACTTAGTATTTGCCATGGAACTATATTGCTATGATGCTCCATTTCAGTAATAACTATATTATTTTCCCTAGTAATATTTTCTCTTCCCCAGGTACTACTAATAAAATTAATGGACTCAGTTGTTCCTCTGGTAAAAATTAGTTCTTCATTTTTAGCATTAATAAAGTCAGCTATTTTAAATCTTGAGGACTCATATTCAGAAGTTGCCTGCTCAGCCCATGGATAAAGACCCCGATGGACATTGGCATTATAATTTTTATAAAAATTAGTTACGGCATTGATAACACTATTTGGCTTTTGAGATGTTGATGCAGTATCTAAATATGCCAAACTTTGATTTTTAAAAATTGGGAAATCATTTTTACAATTTAAAATCTTACTATTCATTATAACATACCTAATTGTAACTTAGCATCTTCTGACATCATATCTCTATCCCACTGAGGATCCCAAACAAGTTCAACATCGACACTATTTATTCCATTTAAAGCAAAAATTTTTGATTTAACATCTTCTGCAATTGATGGGCCCATACCACAGCCTGGTGCGGTTAATGTCATTTTAACATGAATATCAAGTTCACTTTTTTCACCCGAAACTTGCAAATCATACACAAGTCCTAAATCAACAATATTAACTGGAATTTCAGGATCATAGCATTGCCTCATAGCTTCCCACATATCATCCTCTGTTGCTAACTTTGATGAACTTGATTTAACTTTTTCTATTTTTTTTTCTAATCCTAAAGCATCGGCATCTTCGCCTAAAACTTTAACTAAATTTCCATTTACAAGAACAGTAAAGTTATCTCCTAATGATTGAGTGATTCTAACATGTGTACCTTCAATTAAAATGATTTTTTCACCAGCTGGTATCATGGTAGCGTTGCAATTACGAGATAGTGTTATTAATTGACTATTATTTGATTCCAATTCTTATAACTCCAACTTTATTTTATTAATTGCACCAATAAATCCATTAGTTCTTTGACTTGAAATGGAATATCCTAAACCTATCTCATTCAATATTTTAGATCCATTAATATCTTTTATTTCTTCTAAGGTGCTATTGTTTATAATTCTTTCTAAGATACCCAGCAAGCCCTTTACAATCAAAGCATCAGAATCTGTGACAATTTTGAAAGGATAATCTTTTGATTCAAAGTGCATCCACGCCTGAGAAACACATCCCTTTATTAAATTAGCCTCTAAACGGATATCATGATTCGTTTCACCTTTTTCTTTGCCAATATCAATAATATATTGATACTTATCCATTGGATTTTCTAAAATATTAAACTCAGACTTTAAACCTTCTATTGTTTTATTTATCATATTACTTAAACTAGATTATTCTCAACCATGGATTTGATTTTAGGGCTATTAATTCTATTTAAAATGTCAATATAAAATGCCTCAAGTAATAATTTTTGAGCTTGTTGCTTGGGTATACCTCTAGAACAAAGATAAAATAAAGTATCATCATCAAACTGACCAATAGTTGATCCATGAGAACACTCAACTTCATCACAATAAATTTCAAGCTGGGGATCTGATTTAACAAATGCTTTATCAGATAACAATAAATTATTATTAGCTTGTTCAGACTTAGATCCGTTGCAACCTTCTTCAATCTTTACCAGTCCTGTAAATGAAGCTCGAGAATATTCTCCAAGAATTCCTCTAAAAAACTGCTTACTCAATGTTTTTTTTGATAGATGACTTATTTTAAGATTATAATCAACTAACGCATTAAGTTTAGGTATGTACAATCCTGCTATATCTGCTTTAGCAGATTTCGCAATTAAATCAACCCTAATATCATTTTTTAATATTTTTTCATTTCCTAATGATATAAATGTTGCATTTAAATTTCCATTTTTGTGAATTTCAAACCAATAATTAATAATATCAACAGACATTCTACCATTATTAACACATATTAGATTAACATATGAGTCATCTTGGATGAAAAATTCAAATAAAGAATTCACAACAGAGGCAGTATTGTGAAAATTAACCTGAATTGAAGAACTAGATTTTGAAGCTGAATATATAAAAAATCTATTTTTAAAATTAACATCTTTTGAAATGTTAATATCAATGTTAACACTAATATCTAATTTACCATCCAAACCAATTAATATTAACTTATCAAATGAATTGGTATTCTCTGATATAAAGAAATCATCAATTTTTGCAATCTTACCAATTTTATTTTTAATATCAGGATTAATATGTTTTATTTGGTCGGGTGATATAACATCAATTGATATTTCATCTGAAATTTTTTTTCTAACATGAATTGCTTTATCATTAATTATTATATCAGATTCAATATTTTGATTTTTTAATACATTCCTTACTTCATTTGTCGATTGAGATGTATTTAATATTTTTTTTAAATCACGTAAATTAACGTATCTCCAATTTTCATTTTTGTGGTTTGGAAATTTCATTTTTTCAAATTCACGGCTATATATATAATTAAAATTACTCAACTAGAAAGTACCGTCTTAAAGCCTTTTTGCTCAATATCAATAGCTAAATTTTTATCACCTGTTTTAACAATTTCTCCATCAGATAATATATGTACATAGTCGGCATCTAAATGTTCAAGAATCCTATGGTAGTGAGTAATAATAACAAATGATCTCTTATCATTTCTCATTGCTTGTATTGACTTTGAAATGATTGACAAAGCATCAACATCTAAACCAGAATCTGTTTCATCTAGTATACACAAACGAGGTTTTAGCATAAGCATTTGCAACATTTCATTTCGTTTTTTTTCTCCACCCGAAAAACCATCATTCAATGACCTTGATAGAAATGATGCATCTAGATCTAGGTGATTCATATTTTTTTTATATTCTTTCATAAAATCAGGAGCATTGATTTCATTTTTATTATTAAACTTATTTTGAGAATTTAAAGCTGAACGCAAAAAGTATGCATTATTGATTCCAGGGATTTCAACAGGATATTGAAAAGACATAAATACTCCTTTTGCCGCTCTTTCTTCCACTTCCATATCTAATAAATTCTGATTAAAATAACTAATCCTTCCCTTATCGATACTATAATTTTCTTGGCCAGCAATCACATTAGCTAACGTACTTTTTCCAGATCCATTACGCCCCATTATAACATGTAATTCTCCTTCATCAATATCAAGATTGAGACCTTTCAATATTTTATTTTTTTTGACTGATACATGTAAATTTTTAATTGACAACATCATCCTATGCTCCCTTCTAATGTGACTTCCATTAATTTTTGCGCTTCAACAGCAAACTCCATAGGCAATTCTTTGAAGACATCTTTACAAAATCCACTCACAATAATAGAAACAGCATCTTCTTCTTTTATCCCTCTTTGCTTGCAATAAAACAACTGATCCTCTCCAATTTTTGAGGTAGTTGCCTCATGTTCTGTTTTTGATGAATTATTTCTAACATCTATGTATGGAAATGTGTGAGCACCAGATTTTCCGCCAATTAATAATGAATCACATTGTGAGTAATTATGAGATTTAGCAGCGTTATTCATAATTCGAACCTCACCCCTATATGTTTGCTGACCCTTGCCAGCAGAAATACCTTTCGAAATAATTGTACTTTTTGTGTTTTTCCCTAGATGTATCATTTTCGTACCCGTATCTGCTTGTTGCATATTATTTGAGACTGCTACAGAGTGAAACTCACCAACTGAATTATCTCCTTTTAAAATTACACTTGGATACTTCCAAGTTACAGCTGACCCAGTTTCAATTTGAGTCCAAGATATTTTAGACCTATTACCTTTACATTTTCCTCTCTTTGTAACAAAATTATAGATTCCACCCTTTCCTTTTTCATCACCGGGATACCAATTTTGAACAGTAGAATACTTAATCTCAGCATCTTTCATCGCAACTAATTCAACAACTGCTGCATGAAGTTGATTTTCATCTCTCATTGGAGCAGTACAACCTTCGAGATAGCTTACATAGGAGCCTTCATCAGCGACTATAAGGGTTCTTTCAAACTGCCCAGTATTCATGGCATTAATTCTAAAATAAGTAGATAGCTCCATTGGGCACCTTACGCCTTTTGGGATGTATACAAATGACCCATCACTAAATACCGCTGAATTAAGTGTTGCAAAAAAATTATCACTATATGGAACAACTGTTCCTAAATATTTTTTAATTAAGTCTGGATATTTTATAACTGCTTCAGAAAATGGGCAAAAAATGACACCTGCTTTTGCTAACTCTTCCTTAAAAGTAGTGCCTATAGAAACACTATCAAAAACAGCATCAACTGCTACCCCCGCCAACATTTTTTGCTCTTCAATTGGGATGCCTAATTTCTCATATGTTCTAAGAATTTCAGGATCAACCTCATCTAAACTTTTAAGTTTTTTCTTTTTCTTAGGTGCTGAATAATAACTAATTGAATCATAATCAATTTTTGGATAATTGATTTTAGCCCAATTTGGTTCTTCCATTTTAATCCACTGTCTATAAGCCTTTAGCCTCCAATTCAGAAGCCAATCAGGTTCATTTTTTTTTGAAGAAATAATCCGAATCACATCTTCACTCAAACCTGGTGGAATTGTATCTTGATCAATATTGGTAACAAAACCAAACTGGTATTTTTCTTTAATTGTCTTATCTATAACGTTATTTTTTGTCATTATTAAATTGAGAAGCTGGTTCCACAGCCGCAAGTTCGTTCAGCGTTTGGATTGCTTATCTTAAATCCTCCATTCAACATATCATCTGAATATTCTATATTTGTACCTTTTAAGTACATCCAACTTTGTAAATCGCATATGATATTAATTCCTTGACTCTCGAAAACCTTATCAAATTCTTTTTTATCATTATCGAAACTCATTTTATATGTCATTCCTGAACATCCTCCTCCTTTAACAGACATTCTTAAGTTATAACCGTCTTTACCCTCAATTTTAAGGGCAGATCTAACTTTATCTGCTGCTTGGCTTGATAGTGTGATGCCTTCCATTATATTTTCTGACATATTATTTACTCCTATTATTTAGTTATTTCTACTAAACTTATATTATCCAAAAAATTTATGAGATTATTATTAATTCGTTTAATTGGATTTTTAATATTACATTTGTTAAATTGAGAACAGTCATCATTAATATGGCAATCAATTAAAGCTAAAGGTCCCTCAATTGACTCCATAAATTCTTTAAGTGAAATTTTATCCAAACTTATCTGAGATTTATAGCCTCCTTTTGAACCCTTAACAGCTTTCAAATATCCAGCTTTAGCCATTAATTGGAGAGTTTTGGCCATTAACTCTCTAGGTATACTGTATTTATTAGCAATTTCCTTTGAACTAACCAACTCATTGTTTTCTTCAATGTGTCTTATTGCAATTAATGCATACTCGGTTTTTTTTGTAATTTTTAACATTTTATATACGACTAATTTAGTCGGTTATTATAAATAAATCCAAAATAAAATAAAAGTCTTTTTTGTTGCAGATAATTCTATATAAGTAATAAAGCTTTTTGGATTGCAGTTGATAAATCAGATGAGTTAAGTGTTTTAGAGTCTATCTTTTTCCTTAAATCTTTTACCCATGCATAGTTTTGATTTTTGACAAGTTCATAAATCTCTAAATTTGCTAGCCAGTCAGATGGATAGTTATCACTCAATTCTTCATATAAAGTTTTTAAAACATTAATATCTATTTCTTGCTCTCTAATTTCTCTAATTCTAGAGTAAATCTTATTCAAATTTTCATCATTATTACTTACAATAATATTTTGATTTAGACTCCTGTCATCCTTTATATTTTTATATTCATAAAATTTTTCTACATCTCCTACTCCCCCATATACAGATATCAGCTCAACACCACATACCATATCATATTCACCCCATTCTGGTTTGAATAAAATTTGATTATTAAATTTAACTGTGCAATTTTCAAATGTAATAATTTGAATCTTCTCATTATGTTCAAGAAATGATTTAATTATACCCTCTACTTTAACACCGCTTCTAAATTGAAGTGTGATATTTTGATTTTTGTCATATCCCATTTTATTAAATTCTTTAATATTTAAATCATTAATTTTAACACCATTTTCGAGAGAGCCAAGAGGGCTGCCAAATCCCTCCATGTGCCTATCAACTCCATGGTTTGCAATCTGCTTATCTTTATATGAAATCTGGGTTGGACCAGTAGTTTGAAAGTACACAATTGAGTCATCCAAACTAAAATAATCAGACACCAAACCTGATATTTGCAGATTTGAATCTAATTCTAAAGTGCAAAGTGTTTTAGCCCTAATTGCTTTATCAATCCCTAATATTCCACCTGTTTTATAAGCCATTTTATCGCTAATCTCATTCAAGATAGGAAATAAAGATCTAAAATTCTTTGTAACAAAAAGTTGTGGCTGTTGCTCAGTAATATCATAGGAATAATTAATACAATCATAAGAAATTGGAATCTTTTTAACATTCTCTTTTAGACAATTCTCACTTTCTCCAATAGAAGATAGTAAGCCTGCGCCATAGATTTTGGGATTATCAATATCTCCTATAAGTCCATATTCAACTGTCCACCAATGTATCCTTGATAAGTAGGCAGCCTCGCTTGTATAGGAAACTGATGCCACTGCTTTTTCTAATTTCTGTTC
>Ga0310343_10001113_pt1 | contig 13544 bp, 12 predicted proteins | sample HC15DNA2025_MG_FD_203519 | JGI IMG/M metagenome (GOLD analysis project Ga0310343, IMG submission 203519) | Marine microbial communities from station ALOHA, North Pacific Subtropical Gyre - HC15-DNA-20-25_MG | ecosystem: Environmental > Aquatic > Marine > Oceanic | place: Pacific Ocean: North... | reverse complement strand
TATCTTCTTTTTTTGCATCACCTTTAGCCATTTTTTCCATCATCTCCCATAACCAACCTGTTCCCTCCCTACAAGGTGTGCATTGGCCACAACTTTCATGTTTGTAAAAATATGAAATTCTTGAAATTGCTCTAATTAAATCAGTAGACTTATCCATGACAATTACTGCTGCAGTTCCGAGGCCCGATTTAACGGCCTGTAAGGAGTCAAAATCCATTAAAACATCATCACAAACAGATTTTGGTATCATTGGGACTGATGATCCGCCTGGAATTACTGCCAAAAGATTATCCCAACCACCTGTAACACCCCCTGCATGTTTCTCAATTAATTCTCTAAGGGGTATTCCCATTTCTTCTTCAACATTACAAGGTGTATTTACATGACCAGAAATACAGAAAATTTTTGTACCAGTATTTTTCTCTCTACCAATTGAGGAGAACCAATTTGCCCCTCTTCTCATTATAGTTGGAACTACAGCAATGCTTTCAACATTGTTTACAGTAGTTGGGCAACCATATAGACCTGCTGCTGCAGGAAAAGGTGGTTTTAATCTTGGCATTCCCTTTTTACCCTCGAGACTTTCTAATAAGGCAGTTTCCTCACCACAAATATAAGCTCCAGCCCCGTGATGAATAAAAATATCTATATCAATACCACTTCCACAAGCATTTTTTCCAACTAAACCATCTTGATAAGCTTCTTTTAAGGCAGTTTCGAGAACGAGTCTCTCATTAATAAATTCACCTCTAATGTAAATATAACAAACTTGAGCACCCATTGCAGCACAAGCAATAACACAACCCTCTAATAATTTATGAGGTTCATTTCTGAGTATTTCTCTATCTTTACAAGTACCTGGTTCAGACTCATCAGCATTAACAACAAGATAATGTGTCTTTCCAGTGGGTTCTTTAGGCATAAAAGTCCATTTGATACCTGTTGAAAAACCAGCACCCCCTCTTCCGCGTAAGCCAGAAGCAATAATCTCATCAGTTATATTATCTCTTCCTTTCAATAATATATCTTTTGTATTATCCCAATCACCACGAATTTTTGCTTCAGCTAAATTCCAGGGTTTAAAACCATATAAATTATTAAAAATTTTATCTTTACTATCTAACATCTACTTTCTCACAAAAGGTTCAGATGATTTTCGACCAATCTGAGATCCCTTTTTTATATTTTTGTTGTTTTTAATTTTTTTAAGAATTTCAACAGTATTTTCATAATCTAAATCTTCATAATAATCATCATTAATTTGCATCATAGGTGCATTAACACATGCTCCTAAACACTCAACCTCCACCCAACAAAGACCATCTTCTGATACTTCACGTTGCATACCAATATAGTCATTACATGCTTGCTTAACCTTATCAGCACCTCTTAGCCAACATGGGGTTGTTCCACATACCTGAACGAAATACTTTCCACTTGGCTGAAGATTAAACATCGAATAAAAAGTGGCTATCTCGAGAACTCTAATTTTTGGCATATCCAGTAATTTTGAAACTGCAAGAATAGCTTTTTCAGGAAGCCAACCGCCAGCTTTCCTTTGAGCATAAAATAAACTTGGTACAACTGCAGATTGTTTTTTATCATTGGGATAATTGGTAATTATTGCATTGAGATAATTTATATCTTGATCATCAAATTCAAAATCATAATCTTTTTCATTCGCTAATTTTGTAACTGTCATCTATCTACCTCACCAAAAACTAAGTCAAGAGATCCAAGAACGGCAGATAAATCTGGTAGAAGATGGCCACGAGAGAGATAATCTAAGGCTTGAAGATGGGCAAAACCCGGCGCCCTTATTTTACATCTATATGGTTTGTTTGAACCATCTGCAATCAAATAAACTCCAAATTCTCCTTTTGGAGCTTCGATTGAAGCGTAAACTTCACCTGGGCCTACATCATAACCTTCAGTATAGAGCTTAAAATGATGAATTAACGCCTCCATGGAGACTTTCATTTCAGCTCTTTTTGGAGGCGCAACTTTTCTATCATCTGTTACAATTGGTCCTGGCTGCAATTTTTCTATTGCTTGTTTCATAATTGATATTGATTGTCGACACTCTTCTACTCTTATCAAATATCTATCATAATTATCGCCATTTTTTCCAACAGGTATTTTAAAATTATAATCTGAATAAGACTCATAAGGTTGAGTTTTGCGTAAATCCCAACTGTAACCAGAACCTCGTGCCATAACCCCCGTTAAACCCCAGTCCAAGACATCTTTTTTACTAACTATTCCAATATCGACATTACGTTGTTTAAAAATCCTATTCTCAGTTAATAAGCTTTCAAGATCATCAACAACTTTTAGAAATGGATCACAAAAATCATAAATATCATCTATAAGACTTTCATCAATATCCTGGTGAACTCCTCCAGTTCTGAAATAAGCAGCATGAAGTCTTGAACCACAGGCTCTTTCATAGAAAGTCATTAATTTCTCTCTTTCTTCCCAACCCCATAATGTTGGTGTTAAAGCTCCAACATCCATAGCCTGGGCAGGAACATTAATCATATGATTAAGAATTCTTCCAATTTCAGAAAAAAGAACTCTTATATGTTGAGCTCTTATGGGTATCTTAATATTTAATAATTTTTCTGTTGCAAGAGCAAAGGCATGCTCTTGATTCATAGGTGCAACATAATCAAGTCTGTCGAAATAAGGTAAGGCTTGAAGATAAGTCTTATTCTCTATTAATTTTTCTGTTCCTCTATGTAAAAGACCAATATGAGGTTCAACCCTTTCAACTACTTCACCATCAAGATCGAGGATTAACCTTAACACACCATGTGCTGCAGGATGCTGTGGTCCAAAATTTATTCTAAATTTTTCGTTTTCTTTATTCATCAGATTTCTCTTTGGATACATCATAACTCTCAGGATATTTAAAACCTTTCCAAGAACTTTCAAAATCAAAATCTCTATATTCTTGCTTTAAATTTATTTTTTCATAAATGACTCTCTCTTGAACGGAGTCATATCTTACTTCAACATTTCCAGTTAAAGGAAAATCTTTTCTTAGAGGGTGACCTTCGAAACCATAATCAGTAAGAATTCTTCTCAAATCATCGTGCCCAAGAAAATTAATTCCATATAAATCAAAAGCTTCTCTTTCATACCAATCAGCAGATGGAAAAATTTCTTTTATAGAGGGAACTGAATTCGATTTATCAGTAAATGCTTTTATTGTTATCCTTGAGTTGTTATTCATAGATAGTAAATTATAGACAACTTGAAATCTTATCTCCTCGTGTGGATAATCAACCCCACATAAATCTATAAGTTGCGTGAAAGAGAATTTGTCTTCATCTTTAAGGATTTTGATAACTTCAACTATGTTTGACTGATCAATTAAAATAATTAGATTTTTATCAAAAATATCAGAGCTTAAAACCAAAGAGTTTAGTGGCTCAAAATCATTAATTTGTTGAGATAGAGTTTCAGGCATTTTAAATCTTTTCATTTGATTTCTCTATCTTTCTATTGTTCCTGTTCTTCTTATTTTTTTTTGTAACTGCAGTATACCATACATTAATGCCTCAGCGGTTGGTGGGCACCCGGGAACATAAATGTCCACAGGTAAGATTCTATCACAGCCCCTTACTACTGAATAAGAATAATGATAGTAACCACCTCCATTCGCGCAAGAGCCCATGGAAATGACATATCTTGGTTCAGGCATTTGGTCATAAACTTTTCTTATTGCTGGTGCCATCTTATTTGTAAGTGTACCAGCGACTATCATAACATCTGATTGACGAGGAGATCCTCTTGGAGCCGCTCCATACCTTTCTAAATCATAACGAGGTCCATTTGTTTGAAACATTTCTATTGCACAACATGCTAAACCAAATGTCATCCAATGTAGAGATCCTGTTCTAGCCCAATTAATTAAAGCTTCAGCGGATGTAACAAAAAAACCTTTATTATCAATCTCAGCGGATAATTTTTTTATGTTATCTTTTTCAATTAATCCCATTCTAAAGCACCTTTTTTCCACTCATAAATAAAACCAATTGTAAGTACACCAAGAAAAATCATCATTGAAACAAAACCAAGGACTCCAATATCTTTAAATACAACAGCCCAAGGAAATAAAAATGCTACTTCGAGATCGAAAATTATAAAAAGGATTGCAACTAAATAAAATCTTACATCAAATTTTGTTCTGGCGTCATCAAAAGGTTCAAAGCCGCACTCATATTGTGATAGTTTTTCTTTATCCGGATTTTTGGGTGCAAATAAGATTGGCGGTAATGTTAGGGCTAAAACAATTACAGCTGCTAGCGACATAAATATCAATATTGGAAGATAGTCGTTTAAAATGGATTCCATGTAAGCTCTCCATAAAGATGGTTTTTAGCACTAAAGTTTATATCAGATTCACTTTTATGAATACATGCTTATATATAGGAATAAATTACTTTTTTCCAAGGTTTAAACATAAAAAATTATGCATCTAAAAATTTAATAACTTCACGGTTAAATATATCTGGCTGATCAATATTAACTGCATGACCAGCATCCTTAATTACTACTTTTTTAGAATTATGTATTTTTTTTTCCATATAATTAGCTGCAGCAATAAATGGTTTATCATTTTCTCCCACAATAATTAATGATGGAACTTTTATGTTAGTTAATTCATTTATTATTCTGTCGTCTTTTTGAGTAAGCATACCTCTTGCCGCAAGAGCTAATCCTTGCGAATTTTTATGATTATGTGGGTTCATTTCTTTACTTTTATTGGCTAAAACATCCAATCCGTTTTTTTCAAATTTTTTAGCTTGCTTTAATGCATAATTGTTCCAGTTTTCTCTTGCTTCAGGATTTTTAAAGCCTGGGCCAGTATCAATTATAATCAAAGAGTCGACCATTTTAGGGTATTTGTAATAAAATGCTAAGGACATGTAACCTCCTAAAGACATACCACCAATGTTTGCTTTATTGATTTGCAATTCGTTAAGAATTGCCCTTATATCCTCAATTGTTTCTTCTTCACTATATAAACTTAAATCATCTGGATAATCCGTATGCCCATGACCCCTCATATCCCAGATAATTAGCTGATAATGCTCACTTAAACTGTCTATTTGATCATTCCACATCTTAGATGTTGCGGAAAATCCATGTGTAAAAAGAAGCGCTGGGCCATTTCCATAAACCTCATAGTTAATTTTGACACTATTTCTATTTAGCTTAGGCATTTAGTAACTAAGGTTTAATTTGTGCTTTTAGCGCATTCTTGGCTTTAGAACCGTAAGGAGGTCTAAAAACAGAAATTATACTATCTAATTTTGTTTGGGTATAAACAGTCTTAGCATGGGAAAAATTTCTGAAACCCTCTTCACCATGATAAGATCCCATACCTGAAGGTCCAACACCCCCAAAAGGAGCATTATCCTGTGCAACATGAAATATCACATCATTTACAGTTACACCACCTGATGTTGTCTTTTCTAAAACAGTCGTTAACTCCTCATCATTACTGCCAAAATAATATAAACCGAGCGGTCGATCTTTCTGATTAATATAATTTATTGTTTCTTCAAATGAGTCATATGTTTTAATCGGAAGGATAGGTCCAAATATCTCTTCTTGCATCACTTTTAGGTCATCATTTGGGTTAATTAATAGTGTTGGCGGTATTTTATAATGCTCTTGTTGTTCAAAGTCTTCATCAGCAGGGTTTATTTCTATTATTTCACATCCTTTTTGCTTTGCTTCAATTAAGTATGACCTGAGTCTATTAAAGTGCCGTTCATTTATAATTGAGGTGTAATCGTCATTATCTTTTATGGTTGGAAACATATTTCTAATATTGTCTTTGGCATCTGAAACAAACTGATCAAGTTTATTTTTCGGTAACATAACATAATCAGGTGCAAGGCAAATTTGGCCAGCATTCATTGTTTTTCCAGCCATAATTCTTTTTGAAGATATTTTAATATCACTAGTTTCAGATATTACTACAGGTGATTTTCCCCCTAATTCAAGTGTAACAGGTACAAGATTTTCTGATGCTGCTCTCATAACATGTTTACCAATTGATGTTGCGCCGGTAAATAATAAATGATCAAATGGAAGAGATGAAAAATCAGCACCAACCTCAGGGCCTCCTGTAACTACTGCAACTTCATCCTCTGAAAAATTCTCTTTAAACATTTGTTTCATTAACTCTGAGGTTATTGGAGTAAATTCAGAAGGTTTAATCATTACCCGATTACCAGCAGCAAAAATACTTCCAAGCGGGCCGAAGGTTAAGACAACTGGAAAATTCCAAGGACTTATTAGACCAACTGTACCTAAAGGCTGGTATTCAACTCTCAATTTAGCACCCAAAAAGCTGAGTATTTTTGGTGAAACCTCTCTTTTGGATGGTTTCATCCATTTTTTTATATTTTTTTTGGCTATTTTAAGTGATGTTATGGAAGAAGCTACATCTGCCAGTAATGAACTGGTTTTACTTCTATGACTAAAATCCTCAGAAATTGCTTCAGGAAGTTGTTTCTGATGTTTTATTATTGAGTTGATGAGCCTATCGATCCAATCTTTTCTTTGGGCTAATGATAAAGGGCCATCTTTTAGATGAGCTTTTTTTTGAGTATCTAAAATTCTATGTAATTCTGACTTTTCCAAAATTTTGTTCCTTAAATATTATGATTAAACTTACATAAAGAACTAAAATCAATCAACTAATAGATTAAAGTGGCGGGAGTGACGAGACTCGAACTCGCGGCCTCTGGCGTGACAGGCCAGCGCTCTAACCAACTGAGCTACACCCCCGCATATTGATAACTATTTAATCCTCAAGAGAATTTAAATCAAGTTTTTATGCATAAAAGGCCTAATAAATATTAGACCTTTTTTAATGCTTGTGGTGGGCGGTGAGAGGCTCGAACTCCCGACCCCCTGGATGTAAACCAGATGCTCTACCAACTGAGCTAACCGCCCAAAGACAAGTGTGTATCTATATAAAATAAATCACATTTTGTCTTTGGTTTTTTTTAATTATTCACAGCGTCTTTCAAGCCTTTACCAGATTTAAATTTTGCATTTTTTGATGCAGCAATCTGAATAGCTTCACCAGTTCTTGGGTTTCTTCCAGTAGTTGCAGCTCTGTGACTGACTGAAAAAGTTCCAAAACCAGTAATTTTGACACTTCCCCCAGCTGATAAAGCAGAAGTAACAGCCCCTGTAAAAGCCTCTAAAGCTCTTCCAGCATCTGCTTTACTAAGACCTGCTGAACTAGCCATTGCATCGATTAAATCATTTTTATTCATATTAAACCCCTTTTAGTTAGTTGAATAACTATGAATTTATGCTTTTTCATATATAGAGGTCAAAAAAAAATGAATATTATTTTTTAATGAGCCGTAAGATTTGAATTATTATCTGAAAGTTTTCTCTGTTCAGCTAACCATGCATCTTCATCCCAGTCGATTGCATCAGGCTTACGAACTAAAGCCAATTCAAGAGCTTCATCTATTGTTGAAACCAACTTTATATCAAGCTTATCTTTAATATTATCTGGTACTTCAGAAAGTTCACGATCATTTTCAGCAGGTACTAAGACAGTTTTTATACCTGATCTCAATGCGGCCAATAGTTTCTCTTTCAATCCACCGATTGGAAGGACACGGCCCCTAAGTGTCATCTCACCAGTCATTGCAACATCATTTTTTACAGGGATTCCCGCCATTACAGAGATAATAGCAATAATCATAGCTACGCCAGCTGAAGGGCCATCTTTTGGCGTTGCGCCTTCGGGAACATGAACATGAATATCTTTTCTTTGAAATATTGGAGGCTCGATACCATAAGAAACAGCTCTAGATCTTACAAAGGAAGAAGCTGCATCAATAGACTCTTTCATTACATCCCCTAATTTACCGGTAGTTCTAATTTTACCTTGTCCAGGTACCATTACAGCTTCGACATTTAATATATCACCCCCAACTTCTGTCCATGCAAGGCCGGTGACGACACCGATTAGGTCGTCATTTTCTTTCTTCCCATATCTAAATCTTTTTACGCCCAAATAATCAGAAATGTTATCAGAACTTACATTTAGCGAATCACTTTTATTTTGAGAAATTTCCTTAACTGCTTTTCTTCCAAGAGAATTTAACTCTCTTTCAAGATTTCTGACTCCTGCTTCTCTAGTATAATTTTGAATGACTGATCTTATGACATCATCAGAAATTTTGAATTCCTTATCATCAAGAGCGTTATTTTTTTTAACCTTTTCTAGCAAATGCCTTTTAGCAATTTCTAATTTTTCATCTTCGGTGTAGCCAGCAATTCGGATTATTTCCATTCTATCTAATAGAGGACCGGGTATATTCATAGTATTAGCTGTGGTTACAAACATAACTTGAGATAAGTCGTAATCAACCTCTAGATAATGATCATTAAAAGCGTTATTTTGCTCAGGATCAAGTACTTCTAGTAAAGCTGATGCAGGATCGCCTCTAAAATCTTGACCTAACTTATCAATCTCATCAAGCAAAAAAACTGGATTAGTAGTTTTGACTTTTTTCAAAGCTTGTATAATTCTACCTGGCATTGAGCCGATATATGTTCTTCTATGGCCTCTGATTTCGGCTTCATCTCTAACACCACCAAGAGACATCCTTATGAATTCTCTTCCTGTTGCTTTAGCTATTGATTTTCCAAGAGAGGTTTTACCAACACCAGGAGGACCTACAAGGCACAAAATAGGACTTTTAACACTAGAGGATCTGTTTTGAACTGCTAAATACTCAGTTATCCTATCTTTTACTTTTTCAAGACCATAATGATCTTTATCAAGAATATCTTGGGATTTATTAATATCTTTCTTTATTCTTTTCTTTTTACCCCAAGGTATATCTAAAAGCCAATCGAGGTAGTTCCTAACGACTGTTGCTTCTGCGGACATTGGACTCATCTGTTTTAGTTTTTTTAGTTCATTTTCAGCTTTTTCCTTTGCCTCTTTAGAAAGCTTAGTATTATTGATTTTTTCTGTAAGTTCCGCAATATCCTCGGAAGATCCACCTTCTCCATCTTCCAACTCTTTTTGAATAGCTTTCATCTGCTCATTAAGATAATATTCCTTTTGAGTTTTTTCCATCTGGTTTTTAACTCTTCTTCTTATCTTTTTTTCAACCTGTAAAACAGATAATTCACCTTCAATATATGAAAGGATCAAATTTAATCTTTTTTCGAGATCTATTTCTTCAAGCAACTTTTGTTTTTCTTGAATATTAATTACAATTTGACTAGCAACAGTATCAGCTAACTTTTCTTCATTATCAATATCCTTGACTGAAGTTAATAAATCAGATGTTACTTTATTATTAATATTTGCGTATGTTTCATACTTTGAAACTACAGATCTTCCCAGTGCCTTCACTGTATCTGTTATAACTTCAGCAACAGGTAATTCTTCAACGTCAGCGCTAATATAATCAGCTTTAAACTCTATTTTATTAACCTTGCATCTAGTTAAGCCTTCAACTAAAACTTTAACAGTCCCATCAGGTAATTTTAATAGTTGAAGAATTTTACCTTTTGTTCCAATTTCAAATAAATCTTCTTTAGACGGATCATCAACATCGGAATTTTTTTGTGAAAGAAATAAGAGTTCTTGACCATTATCCATTACCTGCTCAAGAGCATTTATAGACTTATCACGCCCGACAAAAAGAGGAACAACCATATTTGGAAATACAACAATATTTCTTAATGGTAATACGGGAAGATTATTTAAATTTGTTTTTTCAGTCATTTTAAATCCTATAATAGAAACTCTTATTGTCAGTCGATTCTCGATTTAACGATATCGTAGTCTATATATTGGTATTTATGTTTAACTTATCAAGAGTAGATAATAAAAAATTAGCTAACTGATTTTTCTTTATTTTCTTTCTTATCTTCATATATGTATAGAGGTTCAGCTTTACCCTCTACAACCTCTCCAGATATAGCAACCTCTGTTACACCTTTTGTGGTTGGGATTTCAAACATTGTATCTAACAAAATGGACTCAATCACCGATCTTAAACCTCTTGCACCAGTAGCATAAGTCATTGTTTTTTTTGCAATTGAACTCAGAGCATCATCTGAAAACTTGAGATCAACATTCTCCATTTCGAAGAGTTTTTTATATTGTTTAATAAGAGCATTCTTTGGTTCTGTTAAAATCCTAACTAATGAATCCTCATCCAAATCCTCAAGAGAAGCCCAAACAGGTAATCTACCAACAAATTCAGGAATTAGACCAAATTTTAATAAATCCTCAGGTTGTAAATCTTTAAGAATCTCACCAGTCCTTCTTGTATCTTTTTCTTTAACTTTAGCACCAAAGCCGAGTGATCTCTCGGTACCTCTGTTACCAATAATTTTTTCAATCCCATCAAAAGCTCCACCACAAATAAATAAAATATTGGTTGTATCAACTTGCAAAAACTCTTGTTGAGGATGTTTTCTTCCACCCTGAGGTGGAACTGAAGCTACAGTTCCCTCCATAATCTTTAGAAGAGCTTGCTGAACACCCTCTCCTGAGACATCTCTTGTAATTGAAGGATTGTCACTTTTTCTAGTAATTTTGTCTACTTCATCAATATAAACTATACCTCTTTGGGCTCTCTCAACATTGTAGTCAGCAGCTTGTAGAAGCTTGAGTATTATGTTTTCTACATCCTCTCCAACATAACCCGCCTCAGTAAGTGTAGTAGCATCAGCCATAGTAAATGGTACATCAAGTATTCTTGCAAGAGTTTGAGCTAAAAGTGTTTTACCACATCCTGTAGGCCCAAGTAACAATATGTTAGATTTTGCAAGTTCGACATCGTCTTTAGAATTCTTATCATCTAGCCTTTTGTAATGATTGTGTACAGCAACTGATAAAACTCTTTTTGCAGTTTGTTGGCCGATAACATAATCCTGTAAAACATCAAATATTTCTTGGGGAGCAGGAACATTTTCTGAAGACTTTTTATCATTTATCTTACTTTCTTCCTTAATTATATCCATACATAATTCAACACACTCATCACATATAAAAACGGTTGGACCAGCAATTAACTTTTTTACTTCATGTTGACTTTTTCCACAAAAACTACAGTAAAGTGTATTCTTTGAATCCCCACTGTCACTTATTTTACTCATAACAATAAATTAAAGATTTATTTGTCTTCAATATCCCTTTTTTGAACAACCATATCAATTAAACCAAATTTTTTAGCGTCTGCTGAAGTCATAAAAGTATCCCTATCCAAAGCAGACTCTATAGTCTTAAGGTCTTTACCAGTGTGTGTTACATAAATTTCATTTAATCTACTTCTAAGAGAAATTATTTCTTTTGCGTGTCTCTCAATATCAGAAGCTTGGCCTTGAAATCCTCCCGAAGGCTGATGGACCATTATTCTTGAATTTGGTAAAGCAAATCGTTTATCCTTAGAACCAGCTGCTAATAGTAAACTGCCCATAGAAGCAGCCTGACCAATACATAAAGTTGAAACTTCAGGTTTGATGTACTGCATTGTGTCATAAATAGCTAAGCCTGAGGATACCACACCACCAGGAGAATTAATATACATAGAAATTTCTTTCTTAGGGTTTTCAGCTTCTAAATATAAAAGTTGTGCAGTAATTACACTAGCCATGTAATCTTCTATTGGTCCCGTTACGAAGACAATTCTTTCTTTGAGTAATCTTGAATAAATATCATAAGCTCTTTCACCCCTATTAGATTGTTCTACAACCATAGGTATTAAATTACTTTGTGTGTTAAATTTATTATTCATAGCCATATATATGGGTCAATTCTTTAATTATGCCAAGAAATTATTATTAGTAATAGTGAACATTACAACAATTATTAATAAATACAATAATTTAAAAAAAATCAGGTTTTAGTTTTTTTCTTTGTAGCTTTAGTCTTTTTTGCTTTTGGTTTAGTTTGTTTTATATCTTTATCTACATTTTCAGACCCAAAAAGATCTTTTCGGGAAACTTTTTTCTCCTTTAAGGTGACATTATCTAAAATAAAATCAACAACCTTATCCTCATAAATTGGAGCAGTCAAATTTCTGATAGCATCTGGATTTTTTTTGTAAAAATCAATTATTTGTTGTTCTTGACCTGGGTATTTCTTTACTTCACTCTGTAAAGCCATATTGTAATCATTATCCCCTAACTCAATTTTATTTTTTCTTCCGATCTCAGCAATTAATAATCCTATTGAGATTCTTTTTTCTGAAATTTCTTTATAGTTTTTTTTCAAATCTTTTTCTTTAACATCCAAATCATCGAAACTTTTATTTTGTTGATCCATTTGAGTTTCAAGTTGCCTCCACATTTGATCGAACTCTTGTTTAACAAGAATCTCAGGTAAATCAAATTTGTGATTTTTCTCGAGTTCAGCAAAAAGACTATCCTTTAATTGCATTTTTGAAGCTTGATCAAAATCTTTTTTTATCTGTTCTTCAAGTACTATTTTAAGGTCTTTTAGAGTATCCTTGCCAAATTTTTTTGCGAGTTCGTCATTTATTTTTGACTCCTCAGGGCTAAGTATCTCAAGAATTTTTACTTCAAACTCTGCTTTTTTTCCTTCTAATTCTTTATTTGGATATTCAGTAGGAAATCTTACTTTTACAATTTTTAAATTATCTACCTCCTCTCCAATTAGTTGTTTTTCAAATGTATCTATAAATGAATTGCTTCCCAGGATTAGTTCAGCTTTTTCAGCTGTTCCACCCTCGAACTTTTGTCCATCAACTGAGCCTGAATAATTAATAATAAGTTTATCTTCGTTTTTTGCTTTTGATCCTTTTTTTCTTGCTTTGTAATTCTTATTTTGTTGAGCCAAATATTCTAAAGCTTCATCAATGTCTTCTTTTTTTGGACTTGCTACAGGTTTATCTAATTTAATTTTCTTAAAATCAATTAAATCTATGTTGGGTAAAGCCTCGAAATTCATTGAAAATTTAATATCTTTTTCATCATTTATACATTTTTCCATTTCATCTATTAATTTTATTTCAGGGTTTACTGCTGGTCTTAAATTTTTTTCTTCAAGCAATTTTCTAGAACTTTCAGAAACCTTTTCTTCAATAACCTCAACAACTGTGTCTTTACCATATAGTTTTTCAACATGGCTAATCGGAACTTTTCCTGGTCTAAAGCCAGCAATTTTTACTTTTTGACTAATTTCTTTAAGTTTTTTTTGCTTAAGGATATTTATTTCTGAAAAAGCTATTTCTACTAAAAATTCTTTTTTTAAACCTTTTAATTTTTTATCTTCTAAAATTTTCATTAATTTCCCATTTTATAATTGGTGCGGGCGGAGGGAGTCGAACCCCCACGCCTATGGCACAGGTACCTAAAACCTGCGTGTCTACCAATTCCACCACGCCCGCATTTTATGAGTGTAATAACAGCACTAAGCAGATTTATCTAGCTTAAAATGTAAATAATTAAAGTTTTAATTCGTATATATAAACACTCCAATATTTATTAAATTTAAAACC
>Ga0310343_10001112_pt1 | contig 13552 bp, 7 predicted proteins | sample HC15DNA2025_MG_FD_203519 | JGI IMG/M metagenome (GOLD analysis project Ga0310343, IMG submission 203519) | Marine microbial communities from station ALOHA, North Pacific Subtropical Gyre - HC15-DNA-20-25_MG | ecosystem: Environmental > Aquatic > Marine > Oceanic | place: Pacific Ocean: North... | reverse complement strand
ATCGTATAACAGGCGTGTAAAACACCCCTGACTCCTATCTCTGGAGCTTGAAAGTACCTGAAAAAATAACCCCCTAACAACCTACAAATGAATAAGAAGCATTCCATAGTGCGAAGAATTCGTAGCCCTTTCATTGGACTACTGGCGTTTACCATAGCGGGCAACTCCGGCCTTTGGGGCCAAGACAACTCGGATGAAGTTTACGAGCTTTCACCATTTTCAATCTCAGCAGACGAAAATGAGGGCTATCGTGCTCTCAACACGTTGGCCGGTACTAGATTGAGAACTCCTCTAAAGGACATCGCAGGAGCAGTTCAAGTGGTTACCGAAGAGTTTCTTGAGGACCAAGGTGTCGCAAACGTCGAAGACCTTTTTCTCTACACGACGAACACGGAGGTATCTGGTCCAGAGGGTAATTTCGGAGCAGGTGGAGCAGACCGCCGCGATCCAAATGGGAGAACCCGTGTTCGCGGATTGGCTGAGCCTGATCGGACTCGGAACTTCTTTCTAAGCGATATAGGGCTAGATACTTACAACACAGATAGAGTGGCAATTGCAAAAGGCCCGAATGCACTTCTCTTTGGTTTAGGGAGTCCGGCGGGTCTGTATAATAGCAACCTCAAGCAAGCTCATTTTGAGGAAGAGACCGAAATCAAGCTCCGGTACGGTAGTTGGGGCGCCCATCGTGAGATAATTGACGCAAACCGAGTATTGGTCGACGATGTTTTGTCACTGAGAATAATTGGACTTAATAACCAAACCAAGTATAAGCAGAAGCCATCTTTTGAGGATGAGCAGCGGTTATTTGGAGCGTTGCTTTACAAGCCGACGGATCGAACGACTATACGAGTTAATGCGGAAATTGGATCTAGGGATGCGAGTCGTCCTCCGATCATAACGCCGACATCTAATATCCCTGATTGGATAGAAGCTGGAATGCCGACAAACTCTGATCCGACCACAGGGACTGGCTTTGGTAACATGCCAGGGAATCGTGGCCCAGCATATGTATTCGAAAATCCGGATTCAACTGTAGCCACTGTAGGTTTCGACGCTGGCCCTGCGACACCTGGTCCCGATGGAAAATTACGACGGATGTATACCTGGAGAAACCGTGAGGACAGTGGATCAGCGAATGTCAGCAACGCAGTTTTGGCTGATGAAGATACCTGGGTATTCGATTTTAGAAATAACTCGATCACGGGTACCGAAAATACTTCGTACAACTCGTTTGACGCAACAAACTTGGTGATCGAGCAAATATTATCGGAAAATGCTGGTTTGGAGTTAGCTTTCGACAAGCAGAATTTCAGAAGTGGGTGGTTGGAACGTGCGTCCAACGATGTCTACGTTTCCACTAGCGAATATATGAATTACTTTCTTGAAGTTGAAGATGACGGCACGCCGGTGCCGGTTCCCAACCCTAATGTAGGACGCCCGTATAGACCAGGTTGGGATAACTTCGCAAACAGTAAATCGATGCGAGATGCAATGCGATTGACTGCATACTACGATTTAGACCTTAGGGATACTGACAGTTTTGGTTACCTGGGGCGCCATTTATTTACTGGTGTATTTTCCAACCAGTCGCGCGAAATTCACGAACAGTCTGATGGCTACGGAATCGTTTCCGGGGGAGAAATAGAGCGTATCTTGGAGGCGAATAGAAATCGTGGTTACTCTACAGCATCCTATGACCGTGGAGCGCGCAACTTTCGGTTTCTAGGCCAGAAGATTAATGGAAGACCCTCCAGCGGAACGATAGCCACTCGGACGACCGCCAACACTCCAAGGATACAGCAGAATACGGCGATTTTCTACGATAGCACCGCTACTCCGATATACGAAGGTCACAAAGGTGCTTACCGTCAGGTCTCTGCACCCTTAGTTCTTGACACTGTCAACAACGCCTCGATCGACCGACAAGAGATTGAATCTTTTGCTTTATCGGCCCAGAGCTACCTTTTCAACGACAATATCGTAGCAACATACGGTTGGCGGAAAGACCAAGCCGAAAACTGGCGCGACGACAGTCCTGAGTATACTTCTGAAGCCATTGCTTTGCCGGAAACTTTGGGATTCGGCCCAGTTCCAGATAACTCGATCACGGGCGATGTTTTCACATGGGGCGTCGTTGGCCACTTGCCTGAAGAGTGGAGCATACCTGGAGTTGGAATAAGTGCTCATTATGGTATTTCTGAGAACTTCGTGCCTTCACCAGGGCGGATAACGATATTGAATGATATGCATCCGGACCCAGCTGGAGAAACAACAGAGTATGGGTTCTCCATAGATTTACCGGAGCAAAACTTCTATGTTCGGTTTAATTGGTTCGAAACTGTATCTTCAGCTCAGACGGATAATTCAATGGGTAATGGAAGTATCCCTAACTACGAGCGCCTTTGGTACAATGGTGTACGAAGCTCGCTGCAGGAAAAGCTCCCCAGAGATTCTACCGTCCCACCAGAAGTATACAACACATGGGATGCAAAAGACCCGAGATTGTGGCCGAACAATATTGGTTGGGAAACAGTCTACACGGTACCACCCCTTGGTATGCGGGAAGTCCATTGGACTCCTGTTGACCCGGGCCCAGGTGCGGGAACTGCAGTGTCGGTTTCCGACAAAAGAAATCCGAACATGGTCGGTGTATCTGACTTTTCCTCCGAGGGTATGGAGATAGAGGGAGTTTGGAATCCGACGGAGAATTGGACGTTTATGTTCAATGCTGCACAACAAAAAGCTATAAAAACGAATGTTCTAAAATCTTGGGTAAAGTACTTTGATATTCGTGAGCCGCAGTGGTTGAAAATGGGAGATCTTCTCTCTCGTCCGAATACGTTCCAGAGTGATAATCCGATGACAATATACAGGCAGACTCGGCAGACCCAATGGTCGAGACTTCTTAAACAGACCCTTAGAGAGGGTGCTTTGCTGAGCGAGGTGCGCGAATGGCGTTTCAATTTGGCTACGGCGTACCACTTTAGTCAGGATAGCATCCTTGCTGGTTGGGCTGTCGGAGGAGGTTACCGCTGGCAAGATGACGTAGGGGTAGGTTTTGCGAATGCAATTTTGTCGAATGATCCGCGATTGCCCGTAGGTCTCGATGAAATCGCAGTAGCAGATGTGACGCAGCCGCTCTTCGGGCCTAGTGAGGAAAACATGGACCTTTGGATACGTCATTCACGCAAGATCTTGGATGACAAGGTAGATTGGAGAATACAGTTGAACGTCCGCAATGTCCTAGACAATGATGATTTGATCGTAACTGCAATGGATGGAGATGGTTTACCCTCGCGTATCAGGATTATGAATCCAATGAACTTCCGTCTCACTAGTACGTTTAACTTTTAGTTCGGAATCGGCTACCTAGTAGCTTGTCTAATTGCAGCAGCGGGCTGGTGATGGGAAACCGTACCAGCCCGTTCGCTTCTCCGAAAATAAGGTCATTTATTTCGGAGCGGTCCTACCTCGCGGGACTGGGAGCGAACCACTAGATCGCGGCCATAACGAGGCGGGAGCGCACCTACAGATTTATGAATAACTCGCAGGTATTTGAGTTTTGAGCAGACCATGCATAGCAGACGTAGCTGGCTGAAATTGAGTGGCTGCCTAGCGGCTGCCTCGGTCTTCCCCTTATCCAAGGCCGGAGGTCAAGCATCCAAAAAAGCAACGAGAGGAACCGCTCCCTTGAAGATTACAAAAGTCGAACCGATAATCGTCAGTGCCCCGAACATCGATGGGCCTTTGAGCGATTACGTGGAAATGCCGCCGATCGGGACCATGAAGGAACGAACGGGTTTGGGCTACCGGCTCAATCATTCCTTTCCGTCCCGTACCAGGGGTCATAGTTTTGATGTTCTCGTTAAGATAACGACGAGCGAGGGAATCATTGGTTGGGGCGAAGCCCATGCTCCGGTGGCTCCGGCTGTCCACGCCAAGGTAATCACGGACCTACTGGCTCCGATTATAATTGGGGAAGACGCCCGTCGGATTGGTCCGCTATTCGAAAAAATGTACTCTAGCCAGAGACTTAGAGGCTATGCCACGGGCTTCTACATGGAGTCGATCGCTGCCATAGACATCGCCTTATGGGACATTCTGGGCAAATATTTGAATCAACCTGTGTATCAACTCCTTGGAGGCAAATACCGGGATAGTATTCCAACCTATCAAGGAGCTGGCACGCCTGGGGATGCCGAGCAATCCATGCAAGAAGGCTTCACCGCTATAAAAATGGGCTTCAACAAGTCCAGCAACGAAGGTTTTGAGGTCATCGAGAAGGTATCCGAAGTTGTAGGCTCGCGCGGCCAAGTGTTTATCGATTCGCTGGGGGCTTTTAAATTGCACGAAGCGATCAAGGTGGGGCGGAGGCTCGACGAATTGGGCAATATTGGCTGGTTCGAAGACGCTCTCATGCCGGAAGATACTGCGAGCTATCCCATTCTCGCAGAAGCGCTGGATACCGCTGTTTGCGCGGGAGAAGGCTTTGTTAACCGATTCCAATTTCGCGATCTATTCGTCAAGCGCAGCCTGGATATCATCAATCCCGATGTCGGTCGGGCTGGCGGTATTACCGAGTGCAAGCGCATTGCCGATATGGCCGACAGTTTCGGCATTCTTTGGTCGCCGCACGTGAGCTCCGGATTTCCCCCTTACGTGGCGGCATCAATACACTTAGCGGTGGCTACGCCGAACGCTGTGATCATGGAAGCGGGTAATATCCACAAAGCTACTGATGTGCGTAGTTCGCGAGGGAACCTGCTATTAAAGGAACCGATCGAATTTAAGCCAGGTTACGCGGTTGTTCCGGAGAAGCCCGGCTTGGGAATCGAGTTTGACGAAAAGGAACTCAAAAAGGTAATTGTCAATTAATAATCCAACCGTGAAAAAGGAAACTAGAGACAATTCATCGTCCTGCATTCTTCGGAAATCGGCCGCTGTCTTTGAGCTGAAAGTCTAAGCAGAATGGCTGTTAAACTTGAAGGAATTTTGCCGGTTTTGCCGACGCCTTACTTGGCTGATGGCAATGTTGATCTGGATTCAATGGAATCAGTGGCGCAATTTTGCGTCGATGCGGGAGCAAGCGCCTTGGTCTTCCCAGGAGTGGCCAGCGAGTTCAACTTCCTTTCATCCGATGAACGCATGGCTCTAATGCGAGTCGTTTGCGGAGTGGCCAAGGGGCGTTTGCCCGTAGTCTGCAGCGGTGGAGCTGGCGAGGCGAAAACTATAGGAGCGGACATCCTCAGGTCGCAGCAATTGGGAGCTGAAGCGGCCATGGTCTTGATCCCAAAGCAATTTCAAGGAGATGGAGAAGGAGCGTTGCGATTCATTCTTTCGGTGATCGAAAATGCACCGGGAATAGATATCGTTTTGCAGAATGCTCCGAATCCGGTGGGAGCGGGCTTGGATGCATTAGACTTGATGCGAATCGTTGAAGCTACTGATGCCATTAGTTATGTGAAGGAGGAGGCGCTTCCTTCTGGTCCCAGGATCACGGAACTCCGAGATTCGGCGCCTGAGCACCTTTGCGGAGTGATTGGTGGTGGGGGAGCTCGGTACGTGATCGACGAGATGAATCGCGGAGCTGTAGCCGCTATGCCGGCTACCGAAATCATAGATATCCACGTGGAAATGTGGAACGCCTACCAGCGAGGGAACGAGGATAAAGCTCGGGAACTCTATCGGGAATCCTTGCCACTGCTTATCATCCAATTGATTTACCGCATGCGACTAACCAAGACAGTACTTACCAAACGCGGTATCTTCACCAATTCCATAGTTAGGGCTCCCTTGCCAGAATTCGATGCTTATGATGAGGCAGAGTTGGAAGCCCAATTGAACCGGCTTTCCCGGTACCTCAAGATTGCTCCAGCGAAAGTAGCCGTTACATGAGCCGCGTCGTCCAGGTTGATGCCTTCATCTTAACGGTTCCTCGGGACGAGCCCTATTTGGGAGCTTTGGGGCCAGGTGAGACTCCGAATAAGCGAGGCTATTTCGTTCGTCAGGGCAACAAGACCGTATATCCAATTTTCGATCGCTCAGTAGTCGTTCGAGTTATTACGGATTCTGGCGAAGCGGGCTGGGGGGAGACCTACGGAATCGTAGCCCCTAAGGCGACGACAGCGATCATTGTCGATTTGCTGGCGGACTTCGTAGTCGGTCGCGATCCGGCCGAGGCCCCCGCGATCCATGACGATCTCTACAGCCTAATGAGGGTTCGTGGATATACGGGTGGATTCTATCTGGATGCTCTCGCGGCGGTGGATATCGCCCTTTGGGATGCAGCGGGAAAAGTAGCAGGGAAACCGATTTATGAATTGCTTGGCGGTCGAAGGCGTAAAGAGCTTTCTGGGTACGTTTCCGGATTGCCAAGACCGACTCTGGATGAGAGAGCGGTATTTGCCAAGGACTGGTTGGGCAGAGGATTCGACCGTTTCAAGTTCGCCGGGGCTGTTGCCGGGGAAGGAATCGTGCAAGAGATGGCCAAATTGCGGGAAGCACTGGGCGATGACACTCAGATCGGTTGCGATATGCATTGGGCCCACACGCCGGATGAGGCCATCGATGCTATCAAACAGATGGAGCCTTATGATCTTTGGTTCGCAGAGGCTCCCATCGCTCCCGAAAATTTGAAGGGCTTGGCTAAAGTAGCCCAATCTGTGGATACGCCCATTGGAGTGGGCGAAGAGTGGCGAACCCTGTTCGAAGCACAACTTCGTTTTGACGCTGATGCTGTAAAGATCGTCCAGCCCGAGATGGGCCATACGGGGATCACCGAGTTCATTCGAATATCCAAGGCAGCCCACGAAAGGGGTATCAGTATATTGCCCCACGCGACAGTGGGTTCTGGGATCTTCCTAGCGGCCAGCCTGCACGCCAGTTTTTCGTTGGAAGGCGTCATTGGCCATGAATACCAGCATTCTGTGGTCGAGCGTAATCATAATTTGATGACAAATCGAATCGTGTGCACGAACGGAAATTATCAATTGAGCGATGCTGCCGGACTAGGAGTTGAGCCGACGGAAGACATGCTATCGCGTCTAGAACTTCAGACTGATTAATAGTCGAGAGCCCACTTTGATCATGTTGCATAGCAACCCATTCGCCCCATCAATAAGCCTTCAAGGGTATATCGTTGTCTTAAAAGGTAGCAATCGATCTTCGAGCGGCCATGTTGCCAATCTCAGGAAAATACTCTCACCACAAAATTCTAATCCCTTCCTAAGATGCAAGCAATAGACTATCTGGTAATCATTCTCTATGTCCTCGGTATCGTTGGGGCCGGCATGGTGTTCGCCAACAAGATGAAGAGCTCCAAAGACATGTTTGTGGCGGGCGGACAATCGCCTTGGTGGGTCTCGGGCTTGTCGGCATTCATGACGATGTTCTCGGCCGGTACTTTCGTCGTTTGGGGAGGAATTGCCTACAAATATGGAGCGGTGGCCATCGCCATTAATCTTTGCTACGGAGTATCCGCATTGTTGGTGGGTTGGTTTCTTGCCAGCGTGTGGAGGAAGGCGGGCGTCGACTCCGCTGCCGAGTTCCTTCGTATGCGATTCGGGGGATCGATCGTTCAGTTTTATACCTGGTTCAAGGGATCCTTAACCCTCTTCAGCACAGGGGGAGCTGTCTATGCTCTTTCTAAAATCGTTACGGCACTGATGCCTTTGCCGGAGGGCCATTTCCTTGCGGATCCCGCTACGGGTCACTTGTCGGTTCCTTTGACATCTTTAGCATTGTGTATCATTGTCATCGCTATTGCTTTCGCCGGGGGTCTCTGGGCGGTTTTGGTGACAGATGTATTACAGTTTGTGATACTCACGGTCTCAGTGGTTTTCGTTGTTCCTCTCATGCTCATGAAGGTGGGAGGCTGGGGGTCATTCCTTGAGGCGGCTCCGGAGGGCTTCCTCGCACCGGTGGTTGAGGACTATTCTGCGTGGTTTCTGGTAAGCTGGATGATAGTCAACTTTTTTGTCTTTGCCGCGGATTGGTCCTTTGTGCAGAGGTGGGTCTGCGTGCCCACTGCCAAAGACGCGAAAAAGGCTGCGTACCTGATCGGCGGGCTCTATCTAGCAAGCCCCATTTTTTGGATGCTGCCTCCACTTATCTATCGTGTGGTCAACCAAAGTGCTGATACCGAGCAAGCTTACATTCTGGCCTGCCAATATGTGCTTCCGGCGGGTATGATGGGACTAATGGTAGCAGCTATGGCTTCGGCAACGGCTAGTATGGCTACGACGCGGTTGAATGTTTTTGCTGGCGCGTTCACCGAAGCCTACCACAATATGATGGGCAAGGACGCATCTGAAAAGAAACTCGTCTTCGTTGGTCGGATGATCACGCTGATACTCGGTATCGTGGTTATCGGAGGAGCCTTGTTAATACCAAAATATGGATACACAAAATTTATTGTGGATATCAATAAGTTGCTCTACGTACCACTTTTTCTGCCTACAGTATGGGGTCTGTTCTCGAGAAAGATTGGCATAACGGCAGTATGGGTTACGACGGCTGTTGGCTTCGTAACCGCTTATTTGATGCGATTTGGCTTGGCTGAAGGAGGCGTTTTCGTGGATGTGGATCTCTTGAGGCCGATCGCTCTCTGGATTGGGGAAAACTCGGGTTTCGCGGATATGATTGGCGGAATTGTTGTACCTTTTCTTATCTTGATGGTCCTGGAATTGCTGGAAAAACATGAAAGTCCAGGTTGGGATCGAGCTGTGGCTATGCAGCAGGCCTTCGAGGAAAAGCCGGTCGCCAAGGCTTACACGCTCCCGGGCAAGATGGTGGCTATTGCCTTGGTTGCAATTGGAGCCCTCATGACGGGATTGACTATAATCGACAGTGAAGAGGCAGGCATCTTGATCGCTTTCGCAATAGTCGTTTTTGGAATCGCCGGAGTGTTGTATTTTTTCCTGAGGCGAGCGGATCGAGCTAACGAGTCTATTTAGAGAACAGTCTGAATGTCGTCCCTCTTTGATTTCGACAATCAAGGAGGATTGGTCTCGCGTTCGTATTCCTATGTATGGTATCTCGGACTAACCTTAGTTAGCAGAGATACTGAATTGACGACTCCGATTACCTAGGGTTAGGCAGCACTAGCTTTAATGCCCGTTTTCCAAGAAAAAGAGTTTGGTTCCCCCGTTTTCTGTCTGATCGTGTTGGCGATCTTTTTCCACGCTGCCACTCTTCACGGATAAATAATTGGACCGATACTAACATGAAACTCAACAGGTTATTAGTTTTCAAGGTAGTTACTGTATTGATCGTCCCGCTAACCCTACTCGCCCTGCTTGAATCGGGGCTCAGGCTAATTGGATTCGGCTATAGTGCCAGTGTCTTTGATGAGGAAAAGGGAATAGTCCGGAACAATTGGGCCTTTACATTCAGCTACTTTCCTTGGTCGGTAGCCCGGCCGATGAAGTCGGTCGAGTTTTCGGCGAAGAAAGAGCCTGGTTCGCTGAGGGTATTTGTTTTGGGTGGTTCAGCTGCCCAAGGGTATCCTGCCTCGGAGTATGGCATGGCTAATCAAATTCAAGTTAAACTGGAGAAGGCTTATCCAGGTCGAAGGATCGAGGTGATTAACGCAGCAATCTCCGCGGTAAACTCTCATGTCATGCTGCCGGTGGCCAAGGCTTGTTTGGAGTACGACCCCGACTTTTTGGTGGTGTATATGGGGAATAATGAGGTTGCCGGTCCCTTCGGAGCCGGGAGTTTGTATACGGGTTTTGGCGACAATCTCAGCTTTCTCCGTTTGAGCAATTCTCTCAAGTCCTTAAGGTTATACCAGATGATGGTGGTGCTGGCCGGGAGGCACCAAGTGACTTCGGGCACTTGGAAAGGGATGGGTTTTTATTTGGAGAATTCAGTTTTTGAGAACGACGATCGACTGCAGACAGTTTACAGTCACTTCGAAAGCAATTTGAACAATATACTATCAGCCGCAGCTGAAAAGGATTGTCACGTTCTGTTATCCACTATTGCGGTTAATCTTTTGGACTGCCCGCCATTCATTTCGGACGATGGAGGGCACGCGGAGGCGAGTTACAGGAAAGGTCTTGCCCATCAAGGACGGGGAGATGTCCAGGGGGCATTGGCTGCTCTCAAAGAAGCTCGCGATTTGGATGGACTTCGGATGCGAGCAGATAGCGAGTTGAATGACATCATTAGGCGATTTGCAACTACGGGAAGCACTCATGTCACATTGGTGGACTCGGAAAAGGTTTTTGAGCAAAGTGAAAGCGGTGATCTTAACATCCCGGGAGATACGGATTTCTACGATCATGTGCATCTGTCCTTTGAAGGGAACTACAAGGTAGCTTCTGCCTTTTCCGAGGCTCTCCTTTCCCAACTGGGAGCCTCCGAATCGCTTCCAATCTCAAGGGAAGAGATGACGTATGAGTTGGCTTTTACGCAATGGGATGAGTTTCGAATCTTACAAAATATCACTGAGCACGTGCTAAGCAAGGTTCCGTACACAAATCAGTGGAATCATCGGGAGAAACAGTTGATAAGGCGACGACAAGTAAAGGAGCGGGAAATCCAACTCACGCCGAAAGTAAGTGAGAAGAGTCTATCTCTTTACCAAGCCGCCCTAAAAAAGCGGCCGGGGAATACCGACCTGAGACGGCGAATGAGCCAGCTTTTGGTTGATAGAGGTGAACTGGACAATGCTCGAAGGCTACTTCGGTCATTAGTTGAGGACTTTCCGAAGAATATAGAGGCCCAGTATCAGCTGAGTCTTATTGCGGTTTCGATGAATTATTTCGATGAAGCAGAGAAAAGCCTTTTAGATATATTGGAGTTAAATCCTTACGCCATCGAAGCCCGCAATGCTTATTTGCTGGTTTTGTTCAACGGAAAACGGTTCAACGATGCTATCCGCTACAATAAGAAGCTCCTAGAGGATCATCCGGAGGATCCGGACTTCTATCACGTGTACGCCTCGATACTGGAGGCTCAGGGAAAGACGATAGATGCTATAGAGCAGTTGAGAACAGCTCTCCGGATCGATCCCAAGCACGAGAAATCGAGGATTTTGATGATTGAGACACTGCTTCAGAATCGGCAGATCTCACAAGCTTTGCGGACCACTCGGAATTGGTCATTGGCGGATCCAGATAACCCTAAGGCATTGAACCAAGAAGCTCAGCTCTTGGCTCAAAAAAGTGAATACGATTTGGCTTTGGAACTCTACAGAAAGGCTATGGTTCTAGATCCTGACTTTGTCGTCGCCCGGTCGAACTTCGTGCAGCTTTTGGCTAAGCTAGGTCGTTTCGAGGAGGCTATTCGCTACTTGCGTAAACAGCTGGTGGACGATCCGGAAATCCAGGAAGGCTACTCTATGCTGGGGTTGGCACTAGACGTTAGTGGACGCAGAAAAGAAGCTGTGGAGACATTTAGGTCTGGCTTGGAAAGGGAGCCAAACAATGTAAAAATTCTTCGGGAGCTGGCTTGGATCAAAGCGACCGCGAAAGACGAGCAATGGAGAGATGGAGTTGAGGCGGAAAAATTGGCTAAGCGAGCTGTGGCCTTGGCCCCAGATGACGCGGATTTTCAGCAAGTACTGGCAGCTGCCTATGCAGAAAACCTTCGATTCGATCAGGCTTTGGGAATTGCCCGAAGTGCATTACAGCTGGCTGCAGCCAATGGCAATCAAGGTCTTTCTAGTCTAATTAGGCATTGCATTAAAGCATACGAGAGCAGGCAACCCATACGCGCCAATTAACTTTGTAAGTCGATAAGCCGTTAGCTTGAACCTCGAAATTTGAAGAAAATCTGAAAGTATGCTTGCTGAATTATCGTAAGGACTGTGATCGTCGTTGTTGACCAGCTCTCGGCGCCTACCGCGTTCCAGATCGAACCAGTTGACGAATTTCAGCTCGCCTCTCTGCGAGACCCAAAGGTTTTGTCCGGCGTTACCTAGTTTGCCAATTGATAGCTGTTCGAAACCGATATGCCTAAATATAGACTCCTCAGAAGCCGTTGCCACTATAAAACCTGTAGGGGAAATCCCATCACGGACATTAATAGGAGCTGTCTAGATTGTATCAATTCCAAGGATTCTTCCAGCGCGTCGCCTCGATTCCGGTTATGCCATCTCGAGTAATGTAATATACAGAGAGCAGGCTGCCATCCTCCATCTCTACCGTTAGCGGATAGCCATTATCGCCAGGACGACCAGATCCATCGGCACGGAGCGACACGATATCTTCCTCAAGCCAGGTTCTTCCAAAGTCTCGGCTTAGAGCAGCTCTAATACCGATGGGTTTGTCGCGAAAGCCATAAGTGCAAAGCATACTGCCATTTCCCAAGGTAATCAGATGAGGGGGATGTCCGTGTAGATGCGTTTCTACCGCTTTCGACCAAGTTTTGCCTCGGTCCGATGAATGGGCTGTCCACATCTTGCTCCCCAGAGCAGGCTCCGTGCGCATCATGGCTACGATTTCTCCATTGGCCGCTTGTTCGATAGAAGTTTCTCCGAAGCTACGTTTTTTTTCTGGATCGGCGGCAATGGTCAGGAAATCCCAACTAAGACCATCATCTTCGCTGTGTAGCAACCAAGATTCGTAAAAGCGGACGTTGGCGGTTGGTCGCCCGTAAACGGCACACAAAATCGTGTTGGTATCGAGACGAAGATCTGTGGCGGGACCGAGAAAACTCATGATCAATCCCTTTATGGGAACATCAATCTCCTGCTGCGTCCAAGTGATTCCGTTGTTCTCGCTGACGCGAACGTAACAACCGTAGGCGTAGGTCACGCGACCATCAGGCGAATTGCGTACTTCGATTCCTTGCCGTTCAAATTCTTGGCGGTGCTCCGCTTTGACGTATCGCCAGGCATGGGCATTGGGATCCACCATGCGGCCTGGCTTTCCCGACCCACTTGCCCATTCGGGATTGTGGGCATCATCGTCGGTTGCTTGCCAAGTTCGCCCGCCATTTTTGGATACAAATCGCAGTGTGTCTGCCCGCGGCTCGACGTGGCTAGAAGTTACCCGAGCCCGAAACATGACGTGCAGCGTTCCGTCGGGTAGTTGGTACAGACGGGGGAATGCGGAGTATTGGCCTTGGTTTCTATAGATGACCGTGTGGGTGGTTTCTTTTAGGAGACTGGGTTGCTGGGCCCCAAGAGAAACGATTTGAAGTAAGAGGATTGTTAGGATGACTTTCATTGAGGGAGGGGAATTTGCAATGGTGGGATAAAGCACTTTCTTCGCTCCAGAGACTGCGTTCGCGATTCAGTACTCGAACAACTAATTTCGCGAAGGTTCCCAGAGGTAGTTGAAAGTGACGACAAGATTCTTTTGGGCCTGGAAAAAGCAAGACCGACCGGGTTTAACGGTTGATGTTTGGTTTGCCATGGGGCTTGTCGTGAAATGAAATGATACTAGATAAAGGTTGTTTTTGCTACGCCAGTTTAACAGGATAAAAAATGGTAAGGTGGACGATAGGCAATCGAAGCGCCGACTTAGAGACTATCTTGGTTGGATTGAAGTCTTAGGAGATTGGGTAAGAATGCTCGAAAGGCTCATTTAGAGCGTTTCTC
>Ga0310343_10001111_pt1 | contig 13554 bp, 14 predicted proteins | sample HC15DNA2025_MG_FD_203519 | JGI IMG/M metagenome (GOLD analysis project Ga0310343, IMG submission 203519) | Marine microbial communities from station ALOHA, North Pacific Subtropical Gyre - HC15-DNA-20-25_MG | ecosystem: Environmental > Aquatic > Marine > Oceanic | place: Pacific Ocean: North... | reverse complement strand
CTTCAATCATTTTACTAATATTTTCTTTTTGATTTTCTAATTCATCAATCTCTTTATTGAGATTAAAATGGGTTTTTAAGGAGTGAGTATCTAGAAATATCATCCAAAAAATAAAAAAAAAACTAACAATCAAATAGAAGGATCTATGAAATTTAAAATGAGATACAAGATTTTTGAATTTATTTTTGATCTTTAGAAAATTATTTAATTTTTAAAACTTCTTCATATGTAATTAATTTGTCATATGAATTCCCCCATGAATTTAAAATATAGTTCATAACGTCAGCTACTTCCTCATCGTCTAGCCCAGGGCTTTCCATAACGTTATTATATTTAACATTATTAACTATAATTTCTCCTTTCATTCCGTTTTTTACTACATGAATACTGTTTTCAATATCATTAAAAAGATAGTCAGATTTAGCTAAAGGCGGAATTCCTTTTGAACCCTCACCCTCAGACATATGGCATCTGAGACAAAAATCTTGATAGATTTCATATCCATCTTTAATACTTTGCTCCTTAGTCTTAAAACTTTGACTTAAAAAAAGGAAGGAGCTTATAAAGTAAATTATAATTAAAAACTTCATTTATAATTAATTAGGTAAAATTTTAATAATTCCTTTTCCATCAACTCCTATATATAAAAATCCATTTGGACTTTCAACAACATTTCTGACTCTTCCTATTTTATCTAAAACTTTAATCCTTTCAACTACTTTTGAACCGTCTAAAACAATTCTTTCTAAGTATTCGAATATAAGAGATCCTACAAATAAATTATTTTTCCAGTTAGGGTAGACGTCTGAGGTTGAAAAACTCATACCGCTGGGAGCAATTGAAGGGATCCAATAATATATTGGTTGTTCCATGTCTGGCGCCTCAGTTTGATCAGTAATAATAGTTCCGCTGTAATTAACCCCATATGTTATTTTTGGCCAACCGTAATTCTTACCTGGCTTAACGATATTAATTTCATCACCACCTTTAGGACCATGTTCATGAATCCATATATCTCCTGTTATGGGGTTTCTTGTCATTCCTTGTGGATTTCTGTGTCCATATGAGTAGATAGCCTTTTTAGAAACATTTTTATTGAAAAATGGATTTGTTTCAGGAATTTTTCCATTTTCAGTTAACCTGTATACCTTTCCTCCGTCTCTATTTAAATCTTGAGGATTTTTATCTCTATTTCCTCTATCTCCAATTGTAAAATAGACATTATTCATTTTGTCAAATATTATTCGTGAGCCAAAGTGTTGACCTTTGGTTGAATTTTCTTCGCCTTTATATAGTAATTTCAGGTTTTCTAAATTATTATTTTTTAGTTGTGCTTTCCAAAGAGCAGTATTACCACCTTTTTCTTCACCAAGTGGTGAGGAAGCAGTAAAAAATATAACTTTATTTTCTTTATAGTTTGGGTGGATAGCAATATCTAATAATCCTCCTTGACCTCTGACGTAAATATCTGGTAAACCTTTAATCTCTGATATTTCACCTTTATTATATTTAAATATTTGACCTGATTTTTCAGTGTATAAAAATTCATTTTCAGAGATGAAAGATAATCCCCATGGTATATCTACATCTGGAACCACAATCTCATATGAATAATTTATATTTTTCGGATTTTTAATTTCTGTGTCCTCTTGTGCACAGCTTATTCCTGAAAATACAGTAATTAATAGGTAAAACAAATAATTTTTCATTGACATTTTTTTCTTTTAACTAAAATACAAAAAATTAAATTTTTTTTTAAAAAGATATTTCAAATATTAAGTTATTTACTTGTTGACAATTTTAAAAACACTATACTTAATATTTTTTCTATCATAAGTGTAACTTACATGTATCATGTTATCATTTGATTCAATTATGGCAGGATAACTGTATTCCCCTTTTAAATTATTTTCAAGAGAATATATATCTTCCCAAGTATTGCCATCAATTGAGATTGCAATAGATAATTTAGATCTATCGTTTTTTCCATTTTTAAGAGGATTGTAAACTAATAGATGCAGACCATTTGATAATGTAACGGCATCAGTGCCTGAATTAGGATTTGGAAGTTTAGTTTTTGATATTTTACTCCATGATTCACCATTGTTATTTGAAAATGATTCCATTATAAAATTATTTCTACTTCTACACAAAAGTTTTAGTTTACCATTTCCAAGATTTAATATGCTTGGTTGAATAACATCGTATTTAGTAAACGGATCTATAGGAATTTTTTTCCAAGAAATACCGTCATCACTGCTTTTTTCAACATGAATCTTCCATGAAAGCTCACCATAAGTTCTCGTTTCAGTACTAGATGGAGAAAGTATTGTCCCATTAAATAATTGAAAAGGTTTATTTTTAATTGGACCTAAAATATTTTTTGGAAGTTCTTTCGCTTTCGTCCAAGTTAATCCGTTGTCTATCGAATTTTTTTCCATTCCCCACCACTCTCTAGGGGATGGTCCAAGTTTATAAAATAAAGTAATTTTTCCTGAAACTGATTTAAATAGAACTGGATTCCAACAAGGATATTCGGTTTTATAATTAGATTTACCTGTATCTACAATAATTGGAGTTTGCCAAACAGAATTTTTCTTTCTTGTTAGCCATATGGAAACATCTTTTTTTCCTTCTTTAGTGCCTCCAAAAGCAGCAACTAATATTTCATTTTGATTAATTTCCAAAATTGTCGATGCATGACATTCTTGAAAAGGAGGTTTGTTAAAAACCATTTCCTCGGAAATTTTTTTTAAATCGTATTGTCCGTATAAAAAGTTAAAATTAGCTAGTAATAAACTATAGAGGATTATATATGTGTAATTCATTTTTTCAAATTGGTTACAAATCTCAATAAAAATAAAAATAAAACCTTAAAAATTAATCATTGCCTTGACTAATAATTTATTTTTTGAGTAAAAATTCTCAAAATTTTCAGCTAAATTTTTAAATGAAATTCTCTCAGTTATATATGATTTTGATTCAAATTTTTTGTCCTTTAAAAATTTAATTATTTTTCTAAAATCTTCTTTTGTTGCATTTCTACTACAAATAATTTCAATTTCCTTTTTGTGAATATCTGGATGAAAAAAAGATATATCACTTTTGTAAATTCCAACAAGAATGACCTTCCCTCCGTATCTCAGAAATCTATGAGATGTTTCGATTGACTTTTTATTTCCTGTAGCATCAAAAACAACATCACAAAGCGAACTTTTATTAAAAATTTTAATTTTTTCAATTGTTTTTTCATCATAATTCAAAATATTTACTTTTTTAAAATTTTTTTTAACAAAATCTATGCGTTTTAAATCTTTATCTATTGCACTAACTTTACATCCCTGATCAATAGCTAAACTTATTATTCCAATACCGATTGGACCGCAACCAACTACTAATACTTTGTCTGATGATTTAATTTTTGACCTTTTAATAGCGTGGTATCCAATACTAAGGGGTTCAACTAATGCGATTTCGTCATATGATAGATAATTCTCTGAAATCAAATTTTCATTAGGAATGTTAATTATCTCTTGTAAACCTCCATCTGAGTGAACTCCAATTACATTAATTTTTTCACAACAATTTGATAATTTTAAATTACATGCTTGACAATTTCCACATGATAAATAAGGAATTATTACAACTTTATCTCCAACTTTTAAATCACTTGATTTTTCATTTACTTTTAATAAAACTCCAGCAAGTTCGTGACCGAGAATTCTTGGATATGAAAAAAAAGGTTGATTACCTTTGTATGCATGTAGATCAGTTCCACAAATACCAACTCTTTTAATTTTTATTAAAGAACAATTTTTTTTCAATTTTGGAGTTTTTTTGTTTTTTAAAACAATTTCCCCTGGTTTGTTACAAACTATATATTTCATTGTAATTTGACTTCATTAATATAATTTTTGTAACCTTCTTTTAAATTCCTAGTGAACAAAATAGTTTTAACACCTATTAAAACGAATTCTTTCAACTTGTATATATCTAAAAGGTTTACTCCCCAAAAATTTTTGTTCGACAAAATTCTTGAAAAAGACTCTGTATTTATTGATCTGTTATTTGTTTTAATACTATCAAATAAATGTTGGTCAGATATACTATCTCTAATATCATAATTTTCTCTCTCATTATATAAAACTATTAAGCAGCTTAAGATAAACAGCAAATTAATAGGAGTTTTTTTGTTTGCATTAGTATATTGAACAATGCTTGGAATTAATCTGGATTTAAATTTTGTGATTGAGTTAAGTGATATTGCTTTTAATTTATGATCAAAATATGGATTTTCAAATCTTTCTTTAATTTCAAAAAAATAATTTAACAATTTTTTAGAGTCATAGTTGATAGATGGAATAATTTCTTTTTTTATAGTATCGGTAAGTATTTTATTTAAAAATTTGTTTTTTAAAAAATCATATACATTATCAATTCCCATAATTAGACCTAATGAAACCATAATTGTGTGAGAACCATTCAATATTCTTATTTTTCTTGTTTTGAAAATGCCTATTTTATTAATAATCTTTACATCTATATCTCTAATTTTATTAACCGGAAATATTTTTTCTAAACTTTTATCTCCTTCAATTATCCAAAGAAAAAATGGTTCACATGTAACAATCATATCGTCTTTAAAGTCAAGTTGCTTTTTATAATAATTTAATTTTTTTTTTGGAAAGCCAGGTACAATTCTATCAACTAAAGAGTTGTAAAATTTATTTAGTTTTACCCAATTATAAAATTTGTTTTCTAGCTTCCATTTTTTGGTTAATTGCAATATAATTTTTTTTAGTTGGTCGCCGTTATTTTCAATTAGCTCACATGGAATTATATTAAGAGTTTTGTTTATGTCTGCATTGAAAAATTTGAATCTTTCATACAAAAAAACAGTTAATTTCCCTGGAAATGATTTAGGGGGTATATTAAATAAAGAATCATTTTTGTCGAAGTGAATACCTGACTCAGTTGTATTTGAAAAAATAAATGTTAAGTTTTTATCTCTTGATAGTTTAATAAATGAGTCATAATCTTTATAGGGATTAATAGTTTGGTCAATGCAGTCAATGATTTTTTTACTTCTAATTAGTTTTTTTTTTAGTTTCCCTTCGCTAAATACGTGAAATCTTCCTTTTTGTTTTTTTAAAAACTCGATTTTCCCTTTTTTGATTGGTTGTATTATGTGAATTTTACCTTTAAATTTAGTTTGCTCATTTAATATTTGAATACAGTAGTCAACAAAGGCTCTTATAAAATTACCTTCACCAAATTGTATAGAGTTTGTTATTTTCATGTAAATGATTGATATTAAAATTCCTTATTGTATATCTGATCTTTTTTTAGGTCAAAAGTTAATATTTTATCATTATGAATAGCCTTTATTTTTTTGTTTTTTGGAGATAAAATTGAGATTTTATAGAGTTTATTATTTTTCCACTCTATATCAAATTTAATATTACCCTGAGTAACGATACCTTCAATTTTTCCATCAGACCACTTTTTTGGTAAAGAAGGAAGAATTCTAATACCAACTTCTTCATGAGACTGAATTAACATTTCATTAATTCCTGATGTGAAGCCAAAATTTCCGTCAATTTGAAATGGCGGATGTGAATCAAACAGATTGTCATAAAGAGAGCTTTTTATAAGTTTTACAATATTTTCATATGCCATTTCAGAATCTAATAACCTGGCAGATATATTTATTAGCCATGCTCTGCTCCAACCAGTATGTCCGCTTCCATTCATAATCCTATAATCAATAGTTTTTTTTACAGCATTGAAAATTTCAGGGTTTTTATCAATAGAAACTTGATTTCCAGGGTGAAAACCATAAAGATGAGACATGTGTCTATGTCCAGGCTCTACTTCCCTGTATTCTCGATCCCACTCTAATATTCGACCATCTTTTCCTATTACAAATCCAGGTCTTAATTTTTCTAATTGTTTTTTAATTCTTTTAGCTAATTTATTTTTTATATTTAAATATTCACAAATTTTCAAATAGTTTGTAAAAACCTCAAAAATAATTTGTTGATCTTTTGCACTTCCAAGGCAAGTTGAAACTTTGTCTCCATTAGAATTGTAATATTGATTTTCAGGTGAGGTAGATGGTGCTGAAATTAGAAGATTGTCTCTTGGATCTATAATTAACCAATTAGAGTAAAATTCAGCTATTTGTTTTACAGCGGGTAATGCTCTTTCTAGTAAGAATTCATTATCATTTGTAAATTTAAAGTGATTCCAATAATGTTGCATCAACCAACCGCCCGCACCAAATGACGAACCCCAATACGCTTCTCTGGCTCTAAGCCATGTTTTTGCCCATATATCGGAGGCATGGGGTATAACGCTTCCTTTAATTCCAAAATTAATTTTAGCAGTTTTTTTTCCGTTTTCAATTAATCTGTCAACATAATCAAATAATGGATAATTTAGTTCATGAAGACCTGATTGGTTAGCCAACCAATAGTTCATCTGAAGATTTATATTCAAGTGATAATCTGCATTCCAAGGTGCAGCAATATGATTATTCCATAATCCTTGAAGATTGGCTGGTAATGTTCCTTTCCTTGAAGAAGATATTAAAAGATATCTTCCATAATCATATAAGATTTTAATTAAACCGTTATCTGGTATCCCATTTTTAAAATTTTTAAGTCTTTGATCTGTTGGAATTAAATCTAAATCGTTGTCATAATCCAATGAAAATTTAATTCTATTATAAAAAGACTGAAAATCTTTGATGTGTTTGTTTTTAATATCTTCAAAAGATAATTTTTTTACACGGCTAAGTTCTTTTAAATTTTTTTCTCTGAAGTTATTGGTGTAAAAATCTGAATTACTAGATATAAAGATTGTTAATTTTTTTACATTTGATATTAATAATTTCTTATCTTTTTTTATGATATGACCTGATTCATTAATACATTCTAAAATAGTTTCAAATTTCACACCTGAATTAATTGAAACTGGTTTCTCTCTAAATTTACCCTGGTATTGAGTAACCTCTCCCGACATTTTAATAAAATTATCCCCATAAATTGTTTTGACTGTTGGAATATTATTGTCTTTTGGTCTATCAAGTATAACCTCACCATTTAAGCCTTTGGGATGCTCACTTGATATTTGTATAATAATTAATTGATGTGGATTGGAAGCAAGAGCTTTTTGTTCTACTTTATATCCATCACTTTTGTAACTAATATTAGAAATTGCGGTAGCTAAATTTAATGATCTTTGATAATCTGTTATGTTTTTGTGATCCCAGTTTAAAAATATGTTACCTAAGGTTTGGTGTGATAAAGTAATTGATTTGTTAGAAAATTTTTCAACTATTAATGAATCTGACGTTTTAGCGTCACCCTGTAATAGTAACTTTCTGATTTTTTTTAAATCTTTTTTCCTCCCAGGAGGTTCTTGCCAATTATCATGATATGGCCAAAGAGAGTCATCATTAAGCTGAATTTTATCATTGATAGGATCACCAAAGACCATTGCACCGATTCTGCCATTGCCTATGGGTAAAGCTTCAACCCACTTTTTAGCTGGATTTTTGTACCATATTTTCTGAAAATTCGATCTATTTTTCTCAATCTTATTAAATCCTGAAAACAGAAGAAATATTAATATATTAAAAGAAATTAAAAAAAAATTTTTCAAAGTATTGTATTTAATTTTAATTTATGGATTATATACTGATATACAAAAGATTTATTAAATATTTATCTTTTCAATTTTATAACATTTTAACTGTTAATAAATTTTGTTAATTTTAAATTTGATATATTAACAAATAAAATTACGAAATGCAAAATAATATCATTCAATCACTTTTCTTATCGTGTATATTTTTATTATCATGTAGTGAACCAAAACAAATTACATTAACAAAACTAGAAGGGTCTCCATCTTTCAATGATGCTAAGCTTTCAATTTCGAGCATAACCAGTGAAGGAGACAAAAATATTTTTTCGTTTGATATCGAAAACTATGAGCTTGGCGCTCAAACTAATAATAAATTTGAGTTGGCAAACTCAGGAAAAGGTCAGCATATTCATTTTATTGAAAATAATGGTCCATATTCAGCTCATTATGATAACGAGGTTGTAAAAAATAATGATAATAATAATAAAATTATACTTGCTTTTTTATCTAGATCTTATCATGAGTCATTAAAAAATCCCAACGCATATGTTTTAACACAAATTGGAGATTCTGAAACATATGACCTTAGTGGTGAATTTATGTTTTATTCGAGGCCAAAGGGATCATATAAAGGTAAAGATATAGAGCGTTTACTTTTAGATTTTTATTTAGTTAATACTAAAATTTCACCTGATGGAAATAAAGTAAGAGTTACTGTTAATGAAACTGAATTTATTGTTGATAAGTGGTCTCCGTATTATATTGAGGGATTGAACAAAGGTGAGGTTTCAATTAAGTTAGAATTGATTGATAATGAAGGAAATTTGGTTGATATACCATTTAACCCTGTTACAAGAAAAGTTGTTTTAGAGTAAATTATTAGAACAAATTCAGTTTTTCAATAATTAGATAGAAAAATTTTAAGTGTTAATTAGTCGGGATGACAGGATTTGAACCTGCGACCCCACGCACCCCATGCGTGTGCGCTACCAGGCTGCGCCACATCCCGAGAGAACAAATATCAAGTATTTTTTTCTAATGACAACTAATATTATATTTTTTTAATCTCCAATAATTGTATGGTAATGGAGTAATAAACCCTACAATAAGCATTATAGGGATAACCCACCATGTAAGTAAAGCTCCTCCAGTTAAAAAAATGTCAGTTAAATTCATTGCTACTTCCATTGAAACCATTGAAATCAGCGACATTCCTAGAGCTGTTTTTATTGCAGAAATAAAATTCATTTGTTTTAAAAGAATTAGGGTTTCAAGTAATATAGAGGTTAATATTCCATTAATAACTGCTATACTCATCACTTCAAAATTTGACAAAGAGTGATCTACATTTTGAAAGTAAAATATGGTTCCAAAATCTCCGATAGAGCACCCAATTAAGCACCACAATGTATTTTTTTTTGCTTTTCTCCAAGTTGATTTACAGTTCCAATTCATTTCTTATGAGATTTTATAACATTATTAATCATATTGTGGATCAAGTATTTTAAATTCTCCAAAAGGTATTTTCCCTCTTAGATTACTAATTATATTTTTTTTAAGTATTTGAGTTAGAGTTTTTTTTGGCTCGGATTTCAAACTAATAAGGCAAATTTGTCTTGCTGGAACTGGTTTAATAAATTCTTTAAACTGACTACTTTTATTTTCATATTTTAATGAATTTAAAAAAGGAACTATAACAACACCATGTCCTTTATCACTTAAATCTATATAGGTTTGTAGATTTTGTGATTCAATTATTTTTCTATAATTTAAATTTAATCCTTTAAATAATTGAGAAACTTGTTTTGAAATAGATGACTCACTTGTAAAAAGTAAATTTTCAAATTCAAAATCATCAATATTTAGTTTTTTAATATTTTTCAATCTGTGATTTTCTGGCAGGTATACAACAAATGGTTCATAAAATAAGGGTTGTTCAATTATATTATTTGTTTTTAAAAAATATGGCGTGATTCCAACGTCTATATCAGATTCTTCAATAGCATTTGTAATATTTTCACTTCTAACTTCTGAAATAACTAATTCGACATTTTTAAATTTTTTTTCAAAGCTAGAAATAATTATATCTGAAATTGATGAAACCAAAGAGGAGGTTATTCCAATTTTAAGTTTTCCTGTAAAAATTTCTTTGTCTTGATTAATAATATCATTGATTTTTTTTTCCTCTAATAACACTTTTTTAGCTTGACTAATAATTTTTTGTCCTAATTCAGTTATCACGAAAGGTTTGTTTTTCCTATTAAATATCTTAACCCCTAGCTCATCCTCCAATTTTTTTATTTGCATAGTTAAGGATGGTTGACTAAGATTAAGCTTCTTTGAAGCTAATGTAATATTTCCACATTCATTTATTGTAACTAAATATTTTAATTGATTTAAAGTCATAACAAATACTTATTGTTTTGTAAAAATAATAAATTTTACTTATTATCAATAATTTCTATATTTATGAATACATTATTAACTGGCATTTCTCTTTTATCAACTTTTAAATTTGCAATTTTATCGGCAACATCCATACCTTTTATTACCTCGCCAAAAGCTGTATAGTTTCCGTTGAGGTGAGGAGCACCATTTTTTGCTACCACAATAAAAAATTCATAAGGAGAAGCTAATTTGTGTGGATTTTCAATCTCACTGCTAGGCATTGAAATAGTTCCTCTTTTATGTTTAAAACCTTTTTTTGTATCAGGAGGAAGTAGATATTTCCCAATTCTTCTTCTCTTTGAGGAAATTTTTGGATTATCTGAATTCCCTCCTTGAATGATAAAGTCTTTTACTACTCTGTGAAATAAAGTATTATCAAAATACTTCTCTTTAATTAGAAAAATAAAATTTGCTCTGTGATACTTTGTTTCTTCGTAAAGTTTTATTTCTATTTCCCCATACTTTGTTGATATTTTTATTTTATTCTCTTTATTTTTTTTAGCATATTCATTTAAAAAAGGAATTACATTTTTATCATTTAATAATTTTTCTTTAATTAAGTTTGATTTTGGGGATTGTTTTAGATTTTTTGGTGTTATTAAAATTTCGTTAGTTTTTTTTAATTTTTTTTCTTTACAACCAGTTAAAATGATTAATATTAAAATCAAATATTTATTCATAAATTTTGAATTATTCAAGTTTTATTAAAAGTTTACTTAAAATTAAAGATTTAGACTTATCTGATGAAATCATTGATAATAAAATGAATTTTTCTTCTAGAATAAAAGAATTGATTGAATTAAACAATAAAAAAGTTAATTACAGAAAATCATCGGTTTTGATACTAATTTATCCCTCAAAAGACCAAATTCCAAAAATTGCATTGTTGCAAAGACCACAAAATTTAGAGTTACATCCTGGACAAATTTGTTTTCCAGGCGGAAAATACCAAAACACTGATCGAACAAATCTAAATGCTGCCTTGAGGGAAACAAATGAAGAAATTGGTATACCAATTAATAAAATTAAATATGTTAAAAAACTTTCAAAGATATGTATTCCTCCAAGTAAATTTAAAGTTCATCCTTTCTTAGCTTACATGAATGAAACGCCGAATTTTATAATAGACAAAGATGAGGTAGATTTTGTAATTGAATTTCCGATTTCATTTCTTTTTTATGATAATTCCAAAAAAAAAATTAGAATTAAAAATGATTCTGATGAAATTATCAATTGTTATAAATATGGTGATAAAATAATTTGGGGAGCTACAGCTATGATTTTATACGAATTTGAATTTTTAATAAAAAAAATATTTAATAAAAACTATATTTGGTGTAATGAAAATAATTAGAAGAAATCCCTTTGGACATAATTTGTTCATTAAAAAAATGTTAATTAGATATATGGGTTTGTTAACCCATAGAAGGCACAGAGGATTTAATAATTTAAATATCGATGGTTCTGAAATAATTAAGGGATTGCCCGAAAAGAATGTGTTGTTTGTTTCTAATCATCAAACTTATTTTGCTGATGTAATAGCTATGTTACATGTTTTTAACGCCAGTTTAAGTGGCAGGGTTAATTCTATAAAAAATGTTGGTTACTTGTGGAGGCCAAAACTTAATATATATTATGTTGCGGCAAGAGAGACAATGAAATCAGGATTATTAGCAAGAATTTTATCTTATGCTGGATCAATTTCAATTGATAGAACTTGGAGAGAATCTGGTAAGTCAATAAACAGAAAAGTTAAAATGAAAGATGTTACTAATATTGGTAAAGCTTTAAATGATGGTTGGGTCATAACTTTTCCTCAAGGAACAACTAGATCATTCAAACCTGTTAGAAGGGGTACTGCTCATATTATTAAAAAATATAAACCAATAGTTGTCCCTATAGTAATTGACGGTTTTAGAAGATCTTTTGATAAAAAAGGGTTGTTGATTAAAAAAAAGGGAGTAAATCAATCTATGGTAATTAAAAAACCACTTAAAATTGATTATGAAAAAGAAAATATTGAATCAATTATTGAAAAAATTGAGTTTGGAATTGAACAACATCAATCATTTTTAAAGGTACCCTAGTTTTGATCTAGTTATTATCTATGAATAAAGATTTTTTTATTCTTTCAATTTCACCTCTAATATATCCGGGCTTACCCTCAATTATTCTAATGTTTTTTTCATTATTTATAATTTTAGTAATGGTTGCTCTAGAGATGGTATCATTTATTTTTTCTAATTCAATTGTTAAATCAGAATCAATTTTTTTTTTATTATTTTCAATACAAGATGAAGAAATTGTTAGTATTAAAAAGATAAATAATTTAATTAATTTCATGCAAATATTAAATTTTAATGAATTCAAAAATTACAAAATATTATCTAATTATTGCTATAAAAATTTTTGTTGGTTGCAAATCATTAGATATTTCAAAGAATTTTATAAATGAATATAAAAAACCAAATTATTCAAATCAAAATAATTGGGTTGTATTACCAACAAATTATCCAAAGTCTTTAAATGAAATAATCGGTGAGTATAAAGAGAAAGAGCTAGACGTATTTTACATATATCCAACTTTTCTATTAGATAAAAAAAACAAGTCATGGAATTCTAAATTGGATGACAAAAATTTGAAAAAAAATATAATTGAATTAGCTGTGAAGTATCAAGCGTCTTGTTGGGCAACTCAAGCTAATTTATATGTGCCATTATACAGACAAGCTCATATTAGATCTTTTGAAGATAAATTTTATGAAAAATATGGTAAAAAAGCCCTAGAATTTGCATATAAGGATATCAAGTTTGCTTTTCAATACTATCTTGATAATTTTAATAGAGGAAGACCGATTATATTAGCTGCTCATAGTCAAGGTAGTATTATGGCTAAGGAATTATTGAAAGATTTTTTTGATGGCAATGAATTGAAAAAAAAATTAGTTGCAGCTTATTTGCCTGGAATTAAATTTAATTCTGAAGATTTTAAAACTATCAACTTTATGGAAACAAAAGATGCCTTTGGTGGTTTTGTAACATGGAATTCCTTTAAAAATAAAAAATATCCTAAAAAGTATAATCAGTGGTTTAAAGGAGGATTAACAATTAATCCTATAACTTGGGATTTAACAGAGACTGCTTCAAGAGAAAATCACAAAGGTTTGTTGTTTACTGATGACAAGATATACAGAAAAAGTGTTTCAGTAACTATAACTGACGGTTTGGTTTGGTCAAGTGTACCTAAAGTTCCGAAAAGATTTTTTCTAAGTTTTATTAAAAATTATCATTTTGCTGATATTAATCTTTTCTGGGAGGACATAAGAATTGATGTTAAAAGAAGATTTAGAAATTGGAAAAAAAACAATTAATTAAATATTCATATTTTAGTAAAAAAAATAAAATGAAACAAAATAGAAGGAATTTTTTGAAAAAGGGAGCAATAGCTTCATC
>Ga0310343_10001110_pt1 | contig 13557 bp, 26 predicted proteins | sample HC15DNA2025_MG_FD_203519 | JGI IMG/M metagenome (GOLD analysis project Ga0310343, IMG submission 203519) | Marine microbial communities from station ALOHA, North Pacific Subtropical Gyre - HC15-DNA-20-25_MG | ecosystem: Environmental > Aquatic > Marine > Oceanic | place: Pacific Ocean: North... | reverse complement strand
TAGGGAAGGAGGAAATCATGGAGATAAAATATAATGACGGAGGCCGACAAGAAGCTGGGTATAGAGGAGACACGGGAGATTGTGTTACTCGGGCAATAGCCATAGCTCTTGAATTGGATTATAAAGAAGTTTATTCTGACTTATTCCAAAGGCAAAAAGATTATAAAGCAACTCGAAGAACTAAACTTTCAAGATATATGAATCGAAGAAGTTCAATTTCTCCTAGAAATGGAATCTGGAAAGAAATTTACAGACCATATTTAGAAGAAAAAGGATGGAAATTTGTTCCTACCATGGGATTTGGGACTGGGACTAAGGTTCACTTAAAAGCCGACGAGTTGCCTGGAGGCCGAATTATTTGCAGATTATCCAAACATTTGGTTGCTGTAATTGACGGAGTAATTAACGATACTTATGATTGCTCAAGAGACGAAACTCGATGTGTTTACGGGTATTTTGTAAAAGCATAATTATTCGCTTTTAGAAAAAAGAAGTTCTGTGCATTAAGATGTGCAGGACTTCTTTTTTTTGACGGATCCTCAGTTATACTGAAAATTCCGAGTCATATGAGGCCTTTTGCTTAAGAGGAGTGGTACATTATTACCTTTTTTTATTTTGAGGCCTCCCAAAACAGCCCGATATGTTGGGGTTTGCTTAGATTTACTATAAATTTATAGAATAATATAAAAAGTGTAACAAATTGCTGGACTTTGTTGAATTTATACAGTAGACTGTGATTCATAGATAGAAAATAAGAGAGGAGGATAAAATGAACACTTACAAAGTAACTCTAAGAACAAGCGAGTACAGGCATATTGAAGTACAGGCAGAGAGCGAGGAGGATGTGAGGTTTCAGCTAGGGGACTTATCTGCGAATGAAGTTGAAGAGCTAACTGACGGAATCGCTTATGAATACGCTGATGAGTACGATGTTGACATCATCGAAAAGGTATAAAGGGACGGTGCCTCGGCTGATCAGCCGAGGCACGGATCCGTCAAAAACGAAAAAGAGAAAAGGGATAAGTTGATGAATATCACCCCTGTCTGGTCTTCCTCTTTTTCTACAGGCAGGGACTACACTATGTGTGTAAGAGGCTCGGACTTTGTTTAGTTTGGCTCGAGCCTCTTACCTTAAAAAAGGAGATAAAAAAATGGAAAAATTCTATGTGAAAAAACAGGATAAAAAAAGATGGAGCGAGCAATTAAGCGAGATTTATCTTGTTTTATCTGATAGAGAGTGGCATTCAAGGGAAGAAATAGTGGCGAGGACTGGAGCATTAGAACCGTCTTCTAGGATTTCTGAACTAAGAAAAAAGGGTTATAAAATTCAATGCAACAGAGGAAATGAAGGTGGAGCAACTTTATACAAAATAATGGAATATGTTGGTTATGACACTACTTCTCAAAGGCATTGTGTTTGCTGTCGATATAACTCAGAATATAAAGAACCATACACAGGATAAGGAGGATAAGTGTTTATGTATAAAACAATCACCCCGACGGATTTTTTAAGCAACGATACTTTAAATGCACAATTTTCGTCAAAAGCTATTGGAATTTTGTTTGAAATTCTAACAGAAGAAGAGCGAAGTAATGGGTACGAATACAAATTTGACCCAGTTTGGATTACTTGTGCATTTGCTGAGTACACCGTTGAGGATTGCTTAAAAGATTATGGCGTGGAAAGTTTAGACGAATTGGCCGATTACGATTTTTGGGAATTCGTTTCTAGGGATTACGTCGAAAACAAAAAAATCGAAACAAATAAAATAATAATTAGATTATAATCAAGGAGATTAAAAATGGAATATAGAGGAGAAAAAATAGACGAGGTCATTAGCGATTTGAAGCTTTTTTCAATAAAAGAAGTTTCAGAATTATTGGGGTATTCAAAAAACCACATTTATTCGTTAGTTAAGGACGGAAAGTTGAAAGCATATAAACAATCCCCTCAGTCAAAGCTAAGATTCAGCAAAAATCAAATTCGAGAGTATCTCGAAAGCATAAAAGTGGGAGGATAGTGGTTATGTTTATGGAAAACAATCCTGCAAAACAACAGGACTTATGGGGGAATATAGTCGACAAAAAATACGAATTGCGAGACAAATATGTTGAGCCTCCTTTTTCAGTCTTAGACACAAGGCAGGGGTCATGGATGACGAGAAGAAATAAATGGAAAAGCCTCGGACTTGAGAGTGAATTGGGACGTGAAATAATAGGGGGGAATCATTTTTCGGGTGGGTTTAACGAAGAACTTTATCACGGAAAAGAGATTAAAAATGACACAACTAGAAGAATACTAGAGGTGGGAGGCCACAGTATTTTTGACCCTGTTTTGTGTGAATTGATGATTCGTTGGTTCACCCCACACGAGCGTTCTTTAATTTTAGACCCATTCGCAGGTGGCTCCGTCAGAGGAATTGTTGCCACAACTCTTGGGCATTTATATGACGGTCTAGAGTTACGAGCTGAGCAAGTCGAAAGCAACAGAAATCAAGCTGAAAGAATTTTTAAAGAACACGGAATTGAAAGGCCAAATTGGATAACAGGAGACTCGAACCAAACACTTGACGGTTTGTTGTTAAAGTCTAATGTTCAGGAAAGGTACGATTTTATGTTAAGTTGTCCTCCTTATGGAGATTTGGAGATTTATAGCGAACTTCCTGAGGATATAAGCAATATGCCATATGAACAATTTCTTGAAGTTTACAGGTCTATTATTTACAAATCTTGCAAACTCTTAAAAGTAGGAGCTCTTGCCTGTTTTGTTGTTGGGGAGTTTAGGGACAAAAAAGGCAACTATCGAGGCTTTGTTCCAGACACAATAAAAGCATTTGTTGACGCAGGCATGAAATATTACAACGAAATGATTCTTTTAAACGTTGTTGGGTCTGCTTCTATGCGTGCAGAAACGACTATGAAAAATAAAAAAATTGTGAAAATACATCAAAATGTGTTAGTTTTTAAAAAGGAGTAAAAGATGGCTGAAAATATAAAAGAGGCTCAGTCTTGTCTCAGAGAATTAAATAAAAAGCATGAAAAAATTGTTAACAAACTTTTAGACATTGAAAAATATAAAAGAGTTGGAATAGTCAGAATAATGGTGCAAAATTTAATTAAAGACAGAAAATATGTTGAGTATCAAATTGCAAACATAGAAAAAAACAATTATGGAATATAGAGCTGGAATATTAGTTCGAGTCTCTACTAAACGTCAGGACACGGATAACCAGCTGATAGAGTGTATGGATTTATTGAGGAATAGAAATTATTCTCATATAAAAACATACACTCATCAAGTTTCTGCCCATCAGTTTGAAACTGATTATTTAAATGAAATATATGAAGATGCTCGGCTCGGGAAAATAAATATATTAATTATTTGGTCATTAGATAGAGTATCAAGAAGAGGTCCAGAACATTTATATAATGCATTAAAAAGACTGTCTCAGTATAATTGCCAAATAATATCAGTTAAAGAAAACTTTTTAGAATCATTTACTGATAATAGTATGAGAGGATTATTTATATATTTATTAGGGTATTTGGCTGAAATAGAATCTAGAAGAAAGTCTGAAAGAGTAACTGCATCTCTTAATAAGTTGAAAAAAAGAGGAGTTAAATTAGGGAGGCCAAAAGGTGCTAGAGATAAAAAGACAAGGCAAAAGACTGGATACCTCGGGAATAAAAACAGAAAAAAAATTGGCGAGCGTTGATTTTTTTATACATACCTTCGGTATGTATAATCCAAAAAAAAACTGAATAAAAAAAAAGGTAAAAAACAGATATGGCAAGAAGAACGTGGAAAAGATGTGGTTGTGGGGTTAAGGTACACGCAAAGGCTCAAAGGGTGCATTGTTACGTGTGCGAAAGAAAAATAAGAAAAAAAGGTTCCATATGAGGCCTTTGGCTTAAGGTGGCTGGTACATTATTACCTCTTTTTTATTTGAGGCCTCCCAAAACAGCCCAATATGTGGGTACTTGATGGCAATATTATAAAAAGTGTAACAAATTGCTGGACTTTGTTTATTGTTTTTAGTAGACTTGACTCATAATAGAAAAAGGAGATAAAAATGGAAACAAAACAAAATTTATTGGCTCAAGGATATAAAGAATACCACACATACGCTGATTTTAAAAAAGATAATTTAACATATGAATCGTGCTGGGTGGATTTGGCAAAAAATAAAGATTATTCGGTTTATGTTGGTGGGAATAGTCGAAATGAAACAGCAGACCAAAATAAAGTATTTAGAATGGGAGAAATATTTTTTCCTGCATATATGCTTGTAAAAGAATTATGAATAGAATTGATAAAATAATTCAATTTAATAAATACAAAAGAGATTTTATAAAAGAGAGCAACTTGGACATTGATAATAAATTAATGTGTTCAAGTTGCTTTAAAGTTACATCAAGAAGTTTTATTAATAAATATAGTAATGAAATTCAATGCTCGGTTTGTTTAACTCAACAAGAAATACCTATTTAAAAAATGAATAACAACTTGCAAGAAAATTGGCGTGCAATATGTTGCGATTGGTGTGGGGGAGATATTACTTATGGCGATTTAAAACATTCCAGATTGTTAGTTCTTCCGTCAAAAGAATTATACAAATATTGTCATAGTGTTTTTATTTGTCCGATTTGCAAAGAAATTATTTTAAGTATGCAAGAATGGTATCAGAACAAAACTTGGAAAGACGAATGGATTCCAAAAAAAACGTAAACAAAAAAAGGTGTTTTAAAAATAGGGTATTATGTGACTACAAAAAAAAATAAAAACGAAAAACAAAAAAGCTATGGTTTATTTGTTTTTAAAAAGGAATTTATATGGTAACCAACGAAGAACTCTCTCCTCCTTATGAGATTACAGGTACCGAACCTCCAAGTACCTTAAAAAAATTGATGAATCCAATGGAAGTTGGGGGAGAAGGGCATAATGCTCCAAAGCAAATCTCAAATGCTTTAACTCTAAACGATTCGATTGAATCAAATTTTTATTCTGGCCACGTATCTGCTCAAAGGCAATATGCAATAAAATTGCTTATGACAAAAGAGTTTGAGCGACAAAAAATGCTTGGTCAAAAACTAGACCCCAAAATGTATAAATTATATGGAGCAATAGACACTATGGGAGGAAAAATGGCTCTTTTGGAGTTGCAAACCTCTAACAGTGTGGAGGGAACGTATGCTGACAAATTTATTGAAGGAATAACAGGACAAGTTAAACGGGTTTGGAGCAAGTTTAGAGGGCAGGGAGAAGAAAATCCAAATGGCTAAAAAAAAGAACAAAATTAAATTAGTAAAATTTAACCACGACCGTTCAGTAACAATTAAAGACGCTGAGGTTGATAAGTCTATAATAGTTTTGGAGGACGAAGGTTTTATAGCCAGAAACACAGCTTTTAACGAGTACATAAAAGATTCTTTTTGGGGTTTTGTTAAAGGAAAAAAAGAAAAAATCAAGCCGTGTTTTATAGTAAGAGAAAACGCTCCTGACCCATTAGAGTTTAGAGTTGAAGAAGGAGTTGGAAAAATATATGGAGAAGAATTTACTCCAGATAATTTAGTCTATCAAGAAGACGAATCTTTTTCTCGTTCTATATCAAATATTGAGATTAAAAATTCTAACGAGCCAGACTTAATACAAAAAGCTATGGTTTATTGCTTATTGGGAGAAGTTGTTGCTGTTATTGTTTTATGTTTTGCAGTTGGGATTCCAGAAGCATTAGCAAAGTTTGGATTGGGGTAAAAATGGAAAAATTAAAAGCCAGGTGGGATTATTTTATGATAGAAATTAAAAATGCAAACTCGTACAAATGGCTTGCAAGAATGTCAAAAGAAGATAAAAAAGACATGGAATGGCTTGTTGAACACAATGAAACTCTATCTAATGCTCAAAAAAGTTATATATTGCAAATTTATGAGAAACAAAAATTATTGGAAAAAATGTATGGCAAAGAAGAAGGAGTTAAAGGTTTTTTTAAAAAAATGTTTAGAGGGATAAAAAAATGAAACACAATGAAAAATTTATAAAATTATTTGATAAAAAAGAAAAAACTCAAATGTTGTTAATATTTACTTTTTTTGGGGGTTTGGGGTCTGCTATATCTTTCGTCGATTATTTATCGGGGTTAATCTTTTTGTTTATTGGGGTTTTTGCTTTATTCTTTTTAATATATAAAAAAATGAAAAAATTATTTGCAAAAGTTTATAGAATTACAATTACCAACGAAGTTCCGAGGTTTTTGCAAGAATATTGGTTAAAAAAAGATGTTGAAAAGTTGGAACAATATTATTTTTGGTCTGAAAACAACAAATATGTGCCTGTTGTTTTTGATATGGACAAAAAAATCACTCCAATTCACCCTTTTAACAAGCCAGACCCAGTAGTAACATCTGGGCATTTAAAAAGGTCTTTAATACAAAAGGCGAGCGAAGTTTTGATGAAACCAGAAAAAAAAGAAGTTGCAGAGGCCTTAAAAACCGGGGGGTTGATGGTTTTGGCAGGGGGAGGAGCTTTGGTTATTATTAGTTTATTTGGAGAATTAACAAAAACTCCTCCAGGAGTTTAATTTGTATAATAAAAATTTTTATTATAAAGACAGCTCTTTAATAGGGATAATTGCTCCCAGAGGCACGGGCAAAACTTTGCTTTTATCTGCTATTGCCCACGAAGAATTAATAGACGCTGTTAATGGGGGGTATAAAGATTTCCGTATCTTTCACAACGGGTTCCTCAATCCTGAGGCAGAAATATGGAAAATCCCAGGTGAAAAAGAATCCAGACTTGTTGAGTATTCGTTAGAAGATATAATAAACACAGTAGAAACGGGAGAATCTCCTTTGGAAAATGGGCTTGTTTTGTTAGATGAGGTTGCAAGTGTTCAGGATAACAGGCTCGGGGGACTTGCATATGGGAGCGTTTTGTTTTCTCATTGGATTATTATGATTAGAAAAATTGGATTAACAATTGTATGGGCTGGGCAAAATGAAGAGCTAGACAGAAGAATAAAACTTCAAACAGACTTAGTAGGATATGCGACAGTATCAAGAAAAAAGAAGGGCAAAGAAGTTGGAGTTAGCTGGGTCTATCAAAATAATGTTTATTCATTCGAAGGAAACAAGAGAAACTTTATGTATTATGGCCTTCAAAAATTTTGGGATTCTTACGATACCACAAAAATTATAAGAACGGAAAGCTTAAGCAAAGAAGACGTTAAATTATTAAAAACTGAACAAGTTGAAGAAAAAATTTATGACGACATTTATATGCATTTAAAAAACAAACCCGAAAAAAAACTTTCGTTGATGGAAATTAAAAAACTATCTGCTCTGCCATGGGAATTAAAAGAAATAGAAAAATTCGTTAAGCTAATCGGAAAACAAACCAGAAATAAAGGAATTTATAACTTTTCCCCAATGTTTTCTTAAACTCCGAGTCATATGAGGCCTTTTGCTTAAGAGGAGTGGTACATTATTACCTCTTTTTTATTTGAGCCCTCCCAAAACAGCCCAATATGTGGGTATTTGATGGCAATAATATAAAAAGTGTAACAAATTGCTGGACTTTGTTAATTGTTTTTAGTAGACTTGAATCATAATAGAAAAAGGAGATAAAAAATGGAATTCAAATACGTTTACAGGGCAAAAAAGAAATATTGTGAAGATTGTGGAGAAAAAAAGGTTATATCAATACCGTCTAATTCTTTTATGGGGGATATTGAGGTAGTTGATTGTATCGAATGCAATCAAGATTATTATAATGACGTTAGTGATTTTTTAAATAATCATAAATACGACAACAAGAGTAAATCTTACGTTAAAGTTAATTAAAAAAAGCAAAAAGTTAAAAAAATAAAAAAAACGTCGTAATTCGTAACGTGCTGGATTTTTTTTTGCGAGTTTAGTATATTGGTTCAATGAGAGATTTGGACGACCCACGAGGAAAAGCTATTGTTTAAAAAAAGTTTGTTTTCTTTGGTAATTATTGGATTTGGGTTTTTCATTCTCTCGGTGACAATACTTCCAATATCTCAAAAAGTAAACGAACTGCGAACTACCTACGAGCAAGAAGCTGGTTTGCAATGTGACGGGCAGTCTGATAATACGTGTTCGTTTACCTTGCAATCGGGTAAAAGTGCATATGAACCAATAGCTCCTAATTGGGAAGTGTTAGAAACCTTCCCGAATAACGTGGACAGAACAAATTCTGCAACGCTGAACTCCAATCTCGAAGACGTACTAATCTCTGGACTCGTCGACGGTCAAGCATATATATTCACAGTTAATTATTACACTGTGGATTCTTCTGTGGCCGAAGCCAAACATTTAGACCCAATATTAAAAAGATTTAATTTAATATTGGTTATTGGCACAATGGCAGTTCTGGTCGTGGGGGTTGGAATTTCGTTTAATTATGGAGCAAGTCGCTTTTAATAATTATAAAAAAGAAATTAGTTCAACAATAACAAAATGAATATTCAAAAATTAGGTTCGATTGTTTTAATGTTGATGTTGTTAGTCGGATTTTTGGCTATGTTGCCAATAATTTTAGATTCGACAACTGACGCATCAGCTCAAGCTATAACAGATGGAGACCAGGGGACGGCTTCAATTATTGGCATACTACCTCTTTTGGCTGGAATTTCTGGCATTTCTGTTGCTTTATTAATAGTGGTCAAAGCTATTAAGAATTAAGTTTTGTTAACAGGAGATAATCATGGCAGTCAATAAAATTACTTCAATAATTTTGGCAGTAGTGGTTCTTGTTGCTTTTCTAGCTGTTCTTCCAACAATTATAAGTTCAACAAGTACAGCATCATCAGACGCAACAACAGACGGATTTACTTCCGTTGCAGCAATTGTAGATTTAATTCCATTAGTCGCTTCAGTCGGTGGAATAGCAGTTGCAGGACTTATTGCTTTCAATGCTGCAAAAAACAAGTCTTAATACACAAGTTTTTTGTAACACGTGGGGAAAAATTTTCCCCACGTGAGAAAAATCAAAAAAAAATAAAAAAGTTTAGGAGATAAAAATGCCACAAGGAAAAGGGACATATGGGTCTAAAAAAGGCCGTCCGAGAAAAAAGAGAGAACGTGATTGGGGTCATAATGTTAATTTAGCTTTAACTCGATTAATAAAAGAGGGAGATGCAGTACCTTCAAAAGATATGCCACCCGAAGCAAGAAAAAAGCATGAAAGAATGGTGAAAATTTTAAAAATGATTAAAAAGCAAGAAGCCAAATTTTTAAAAGATAAAGCTATATCCTTAAACAAGAAAACTCCAATGAGAAAGTTTAGGAAATAAATATGGGTTTTTTGCAAACGACATTAAATGCCTATGGAAAACAGGGCAAAAAACGAAAAAGAAGAAACAAAAAAAACAATCAAGCGAAAAAAAGGTTTAAAAAATAAAATGAGTTTTCCCTTTTTAATATTAGCTGGGATTAGTTGTTTAGTTTTTGCTGGAGACATACAAGCTTCTGCAAATACAAACACTATTCCGTTAATGATATATTTAGTTTACGCTCTTAGTGGAACATTTTTTTTGTTCGCAGTATTAAGAGTGTTTAGAATGTTAGCATGATAAAAAATTATTTAAAAAAGAATTCATATGAGGCCTTAATAAAGCCAAAGAGGAGCAATGATACCTCTGCTAAAAAGAAAAGCCTCTTAAAATTCCCCAAAATCTGGGGTTTTGTTTATATTTGGGCAATTTTATTGCCTATTTTAGTGTTAACTTCAAATAATGTTGTGTTTGCTCAAATGCCTCCAACTCCAACTCCAACTCCTGTTCCGTCAAATGAAGTGCCACCTTTAACAATAAAAGAGGCCTATGGGTTTAAAAATATAGCTTCTCCCGTGTCTAATGATTTTTTTGTTCTTTTAAGATACGAATTGTATGTTGGAGACGAGCCTTATGAGTATTGGTGCGAACAAGACGCAAACGGAATTTCAAAATATTTGTTAAATGATAGTGGTTGCAACTTAGACGTTCCGAATCCAGACTTTCCTTTTAGCTTGAAAAACAACAGAGTTCTGGTTAAATATTTTGACAATACTATGTGTGGAGGAGCAACTTGTCCAAACTTTCCGAACATTACCGAACAACACATGACTAATTTAAAAATCCCAAGAATTGGAAAAGGTTTAATGGGGTTGTATCAACAATCTCCAGCGTCGACAACTTATGGATTCAACGAACCTTTGTTGCCAGGGAATGTTTGTTTTGAGTACAATGTTTTATTTTTTGACTCTGCAGGCAACACTAACGATAATTGTAAAAGAGTAGTTAATGATTCAAACGGAAGAGTTGGAATAGCAGACTTAATATCTGGAGGAGAGGGGATTTTATATAATTTAGAATCTGATTTAGGATTGCCCGAAAACACGTTAGTTTCTAGTGAAGGGTTGGTTACTCCAGCTGGGCAGATATATTTAGAAGAAGCAATGGCAGGAATTGTAAACGTTGCAATTAACTCAGAAGGAGAAACTGTTTTCCAATTAGGAGCTAATCGGCCAAACAATGATTTTAATCCAGTAGGAAGCAGAATTAATTTACAAGAAAACATTTATGCAACAGCGACAGCCTCAGGAACTACAGAAAATTTAAATGTAATTAGCTCACAATATTTAGGGTTTGAAGAGGGGAAATATTTTGCAGCAATAGTTTTTATAATTTTAGGATTATTCGTGGCGACTGCTTTGACTTTTGCGACAAATAACTTCTTTTTTGGAACAATGGGGGGAATATCAATTATTTTGCCAGGAATTTTTATAGGAGCAATTTCTATAGGGTTTTTATTTACAGCAATTGCTTTGTTTATAATCTTTGGTTCTTGGTTTTGGATTAGGAGGTCACCAGAATAATGTCAGGAAAACTTATGGCAACATTATTTATTCCATATTTATTAATTGCAATTCTGGGAACAATTGCAGACGATACTTTTGGCTTTGAACAAAACGAAGGGGAAAAAATGGTTAACTCCATTTATGATTCTCAAATTGCGACAGGTAGCCAGGCTGGAACAGCTGCATTTACAGGAGACACAAATACTGTAAACAAATTGACCACAGGTTTAAGTATGGTTTCAGACAGTACAGGACAAGTCTTTGGTTTTACTCAAAATTTGTTCAGAGTTTTAACATTAAATTATTCCTTTTGGTCGGGCTGTTACAAAAGCTCAGACGACGACCCAGGATATGATACTTATGGACAAGTATTGCAGGCTGGAACAGGAAGTTGTTATATAAATGCTCAAGGAGTTGTTTCAAAAGATTCCCCTCTGGCATATATGCTGGTTAGATATATTTTGTTAATTATGGCTTTGCCTGGCATTTTTGTTTTAACCTTTAAAACAGCAGAACTTTTCTCAAGAATGGTTTCTGCAATCGGAAGCTCTTTTGGAGCTCTTACAAATTTTATACCAGGATTGAGGTAATAAAATGAAATATTATTTAGGATTAAAGAGAAGAGAAACTCCCCGAAAAATTAATAAATATGTAGTGTCTGGGATTTTTTTAATATTAGGAATAACTCTATATTGGTCGGCTCCAGCTATGTGTAAGATTTATGCATATTCTTCTCAAGATTTTTGCTGGCAATATAGTGTACAAATAGAAAACTCTGGAGCTCCCGTTTCTCTCGCTCCTGTTTATATGCCAAACATTAACTCAAATTTTTGGGTTTCTTCTGAGTATATAGACGATTTTGGGTGGAGCCTTTATAACTATCAAGGATCTGAATCCGTTGAAATAGACGCTATGTTTCAAGATTTTCCTTCAATTAATTCCTCTTTATGGTACGTTGTGCCTGTAATTAATACGGGAGGGGATAATGTTTTAACTTCTTTGATGGGAGCAAATGACGTGCAAAGAAATCAGGGAATGTATTTTTATGAAGAAGATTATTTAATTGTCAATAACCATAACGATTTCAACCAGAGCGTTCTAGATTTAAAGTTTGAAATAGCAGACCCAATCGCTCCGATAGTTGGTCCAGCTGTTTTAACAGATACTTCAACAATAATAGAAAAATATGACGATAACACTACAAAAGGATTTAAGGTTTTGTATGAAAGATATGGCTCTTATGTAAACGTTAAAGCATATGTTGACAATTGGTATATAGAAGACACTTTTGTGCCTGTTCAACACGAAAATAACATTATAGAAGTTTCTTTAAGCTCTAATAATTATTTAAATTTGACCATCAACGGAGTAAGTGCAAATCCTGTTTCGAATGCGTTTCTTTTAACTAACACTGAAGATTTATATATGGGGGTCAATTACGACGGTTCTTCTTATACAAATTATGCACAAAATCTCTTTTTAAGATATATGGAAATTGTATTAAACAACAATCTGGTTGCATATTATGGGTTTAATCCCACCGATATTAATCAAACATCTGCGACCGACCCCGACTATGGAGGTAACATAGAAGACATTTCTGGGAATAGCCACATTGCAGTTTATGATTTTTACAGACCTCAAAATCAATATAATTTAAATGTTTCTAATATATCACAATCTAGCACAGCTGGGAACACAATTTTTAGCTCACAAACTGCAGACATTTTGGGCAAATGGTATGGTTCTGGGAATCCAAATCAATTAAATTCGACTAACGAAAATTTAATAGGTCTTTCGTTTTTAGAGCCACCAAATAATTTAGGATTGCCCGACGCATTATGGTACAGTTTATGGCTTTCTGCTTTTGGAATAGTGTTAGCTTTAGGAATGTTCTGGGTGACAAATAGCATACCTGTATCTATGTTCGCTTCTAGTGGACCTCTAATTATTGGCTCGATACAAGGTTTAATCACCAATTGGTTTTTAGTGGTCTGGTTTCTGTTGTTTTTTGGAATATATAGTACATACCAGTGGTTTGAAAGAAGCTAATAATGTTGAAATTAAAAAAAAATAAAAAAATAAATAAAAAAGAAATTATGTTATATTTAATCGGGTCGATGTTTGGATTTATAACAGGATTGCAACTTTGCGAACAAGCAAAAATTTTTTAGGAGGTAAAAAATGATTAAAAAATTAAGAAACATACACATTCCGTTTGACCATTCAAAATTTGCATTAATGATTTCAATCGGAGCTTTGGCTTTTGCCTTAAGTAGTTCCAACACTCCGTGTTTAGAAGCTCAGTCAACTTGTGCAGTAGGTTCGGATAATGTTTTCACGGGTAATATTAACCTTAAAGGAAACACTGCGTATCAAGGGGAATTAGACATGAGCAACATAACTGCAAACCAAACATATGAATTTCCAAACGCAAGTGGTGTTATAAAACTTCAAGGAAGTCCATTAGCAGGAAATAAAGTTATGGCCACCGACGTAAATGGAGACGAAACAACAACAGACGTTTATCCGTTGAGCTTGACAATAAACTCTGCATTAAAAACAGATAGTTCTGGAAATATAACAGCGTCTGACTTAGACCCTGAAACCGATTTAACTATCGGCACAGGTACTGCGAATCAAGTCTTATCCGTAAACTCGGGAGGAACAGCATTAACTTTTACGTCAATAACGGGAGT
>Ga0310343_10001109_pt1 | contig 13576 bp, 11 predicted proteins | sample HC15DNA2025_MG_FD_203519 | JGI IMG/M metagenome (GOLD analysis project Ga0310343, IMG submission 203519) | Marine microbial communities from station ALOHA, North Pacific Subtropical Gyre - HC15-DNA-20-25_MG | ecosystem: Environmental > Aquatic > Marine > Oceanic | place: Pacific Ocean: North... | reverse complement strand
ATGGTTGACCGAGGTACACAGTACGATGAAAGGGATTACGAGACAAAGGTGAATGCCCAAGACTGTGGAGACGGTGAAATACACCAATATTATTATAATAGACGAAACATGCTTCAATTGACTGGAACAACGAAAGAGAAAATCACGAAGTTGTACATTGCATCAGTTGAAAAAAAGTGTTATAAATATTGGTATACGATGGCCTTACTCGCTTGTTTTTGCACTGAAGACGATATTCCTAGCTGTTTTACAAGCACGGAAGCTTTTAAAACACACTGTTACAACACGTGCGAAGAATTCAATATAGATTCCTCCGACACAATAAACAGGACTTGTCCATTGGCTGTAAGAGGCATTGTGGAAGGGATATTTCCTAATTTGAATTTATCAGAGAACTAAATTTCAGTGTATTCCCTGTCTAATAGGTGTTCCTCTTCCTCTAAGAAAGAACGACGACGACGGCATTCGCAACAAGTACACGTTTTAAAATATGGGAGTATACCAATGAAAAGTGCAAAAATGATGATACCAATAAATATTGCAATTAATACTTGCGCCTCTGTCATGCCTAACATTTTAAACACTTGCGTTGTAATTTTAGGTACACGTGCCCGTGATAGGATTTACACTAAACCCGGATCTACATTGACACGTGCCTATAAAATTGCGCAACTCAGTAATGGTTTTTGGTGTATCAACTAAAATACTATAAGCTAGATATGAATCTATATTTTCAGAGTTTAAATCGGCTTCCCACAAGTTCAATCTTTCCGTAGTAATACAATATCCTCCACCGCATGCCTGTTGCACGGTTTCGCCAGTGGCTCCAGGGCACACAGCACATTTCTCTGGGTCCATATCTCCTTTATCTGTTGCATCTATGTAAAATTTACTTAATCTTACTCTGTAAAAATTGGGTGCACATGTTTTGCAATCCACGCCGACATATCCTCCATATCCATTCTCATCGTAACTAATTCTACAAGTGCAAAGACCAGTGATACTAGAACAAAATCCAGCTCCCCTTCCAGCATTACAACCTTGCAAAAAATTACCGCCTGGACACTGTTGACAAATTCCCCCGCTTGCACTACCAGTACTGTTCAAAAAGTATCCGTAGACACAATCTTCACAAAATGTACCAGTTTCATCAAGTATACAAGAACACGAGTCAACCGAGGTGGTAAAACTAGGGGAGTACCCATCATTACAATCACATGCATATTCTTTGTAAGTTTCAAATATGTTATCTTCTAATTGTTCATAAACAGAAAAAGCAAAACCATTGTTATTACATATAGATTCTGTGTTGTATAGATCATAACCGGGTGCAACGTCACACGCTTTCCCTCCATATCCAACTTCACAAATGCAATCACCTGACGCATCTAATCCCAATAAACTAATACCATTTATAACAATTTCATCTGGTCGAAATTCACCCGCTGTGTATGGTTGCCAAAAGTCCTGGCATTGACCATGACCACCACATATTAAGTTGTCTTTTTTTGGGCATTCTATACAAGAATCTCCACCAAACTGCAAAAATTCGTTATAACTCCCTCTGCTTGGTAATGCGGATGGTTTGTAGTAATTGGGTTTGCATACAGTGCATGTGCCTGTCAAGGGATTATTATAAACTCCGTCTGGATCAACCCAATAAGAATCTAAACACTCTGTGCAGTCTTTTTCAATATCACGCCCACTTTCGCATTTTGTACATAAAAATGTTAATGAGTATCCTAATTCACAAGAAGTGCAATTTGATGCATAAGAGTAACGATTGATACATATGTCACATGTTGCGGTCAAACCATTATCAAAATTACCATCACAAATACAACCTGTATCTTGATTACATGTTCCATGACCTGCACAAATAGCTCCATTATCAGGATCATAACACGAATTTTCACAGCTTTCCCCCCAGTACCCATATAAGCAGTCACATCTTTCCACTTCTAAGGGTATGATTACTAGTATGATTGCAACAAACGAAGTGAAACATGCCACAACTACAATAAAGGAAGACCAAGCGGCAATGTTATTACCTTCGACGGAGTTGTGAAAAGTGTATGATATTCCAATACCAGATGCGGTTAAACACAACAAAGCTGAACCAACACTTGTTAAATTAGGCAATACAACGTCATCTATTAAATTCATAGTATTGGATTCGGTGTAAGCAGGCGCAATAATAACTAACCAAGACGCGACCATGAAAACAATTAGTATACCGCGATTTGACTTTACCTCATTCTTTTTTTTTGTGTATACAAAAATATCACTGTGTAGACCCACCCAACACCCAATTCCAACTAAGAGATACCATAGCAATATCATGTAAAACATTGGTAATCTAAAGTATAGGAGTACATCCAGTACTAATAAATTTCCAGTGTATTTATATATATAAAAGGTACATCAAAGAAGGGCTGACCTTACAATGATGATGATGTATTCTGGCAGCGGGTCATCTAGCAATAAAAATGCTAACACAAGAACTAGGACATTGAGTGAAGATATCCCTAAATCGGTTCAGATGTTGCTGGATGAAACACCTCAAGATTTACAAAGTATTCTAGTCGTTGCGAAAGAGAAAACAATACCAGATACGCAAGTTAATGCGGAGAACAATTTCTTAAATTCAAAAAATAACAGGTTAAAATTTGAAGAGTCTAAAACTGCTTATGATTTTCAATATTTAAGAAAGTTACTACAAGATGCACCCATTCAGGCATTATATGTCGGAAGGAAATCATCCGAAGTTTCCAACCGCCCCATCACAGAAATTTGTCATCGCCAATACGAAGAGGAATTCCTAAGGGAGGCAAAACGGAATGAAAGGCAATGTGCAAATGGGGAGAATTGTGAGGGAAAAAAAATAACGACAACAGATGAAGGTTTTATTTTGCGAGAGTTTTTAAAACCATCACAATATAAAAAGTTCATCGAAGGTAAAGGCCTACCAAACAACCCACAATTATGTATTATGTGTCAACGGGCCACGGTTGCTAAATTATACATCAATATGCGAGCCGATAAAGTGCATGGTAATGGATTAATAGCTGATTACAGAAATTTCTGCAACGTCAGTGGTGAATATGTTCTTTCTCAGTGTTTATTGCCAACAACCCAACACAATCATGTGGGTTTGTTCGATCCAGTAATTTTACACTGTAGAAAAAACTACACACCGGCAAGAATAAATGGTATACGATATTACAAACAGGAGCATTACGACAAGCCTGACTCCGCCCCTACTCCGTTTTTAAACTAACTCCCCCTTATTTGCAAGTCAATCGTCCTTCGGATAAGGGGGGGAAACCATATTTTCTAGTAAAAATATTAAAGACGTTTCGAAACACACCATACCAATACTGCTTTGAGCCACCATGGATTGCTTACAATGTAAAAGTGGAGGACCCTGTTTGGACACCAAACACTGAAAAAGTACCAGAATATGTAAAAGCCGTCAATATTTGGATAAAATTGTCAACAGAGGTTGAAGATCCATACCTACATACTTGTTTACTGACTCATATTGATTATCATTTACAAAATATTTACAACATAAACAAGAAAGGTATTGCTAAATTTGTTTACGAAGATATATGTTGCAATAAAATTACTAAAAATTTGTATTCCAAAATCATTATGGATGTTTTACCACCAATAAAAAGCCAAAAACATAGCAATAAGATTTTGCATTTACTGAGTAAAGCGCTTCCTCAAAGATGCCAGATTCGTAATTTGCGTGAGATCATTGTTCAGTATACCATGCAGGACGACGATGTTTTTATGTTTTTAATTACTATTTTGAAGAATAGCTTGTTTGGAACTTATGACCACTGTAAATCGAAATTAAATTTTGAGGGTAGGTACATATTATACGAAGCATTTGTAAATCAACTAAAAATAAAAACGTTTTTTGTTAAATGGTTTCAATCTGGTTCCCAGCACCAAATACATCTTTTTTATTGTTTAAAAGAATTTTTAGTAGATGCAGTATTTCAATGTCATCCAACGTTTGAAATTGTTGAGAAAAAATACAATTGGTCCAAATTTTCTAATCAAGTAACAGCTTTTATGGATAAAACTCGCGATGCACTTATATTAATAAGTCGAAGGGAATACAAATTTATGGAAAGATCAGATTGGATGCATTGTATCGAACAAATTTTGAACTCCGCTGCAAAACAACATATTAAATTATTTCGAACAAATCCCATTATTGGTTATCATCAAAAATTAAAGTCACAAATTTTAAAATACTTTATGATGCAAGGTAAACATAAATGCGATGAATTTATTCCCTTGAAAATTCAACATCTGTTGTGGAAATTAACTCAGAGGTTCTATAAAATTGAAAATGTTATAAGGTTGTTGCATAGTATTTTAAACGTGCCAAAAGATGTGGTAGATAGTATCATTGAAGAAAAATTTGGGCAACAGGATTTCGACAAACATAGCTTACAAACCTTAGAATACATTATGGAAATTTGTAGAATGGTTTTGTTACATAAAAACACCACCGTATACGTTTTACCACAACATATTTACGAAGCACAAAAGAAAGCAATAGAGTTAAAAATGAAAGTAGATATGGAAAGTGATAAAGGTTTATTTCTAGATCAATGCATTCAAAGAAATATTTGTAAAAACTCAAGTATTAATTATCTATGCTTTGTTTGTAACGACTCAAAAGTCTTTTTAATGAAAGAGACTAAAAATAGTCGGCACAGTAACAAATTGGCACGTGGATCACTACGCGTAGTGGTGGATAATACACAGGATCAATTGCGATACGTATGTGGAAAACGACCGGAAAGACACACAAAAAATGGAAAGAGAAAATGGCGAGATGATCCAAAATTACAACAACGCAAACTAAACAAGGAGAAACAGCGAGATTCTCTTGCCGACCGCTGCATCAATACACCATTAGTGGAAATAGACCTCCTTGGGAACGCTTTTTCCTTTCAAGGGAAATTAATGATTTTGTGTAGCTTGTGTGCAAATGCTACGATTTTAAACAATTTATGTTACAACCATAATGTCCTACCTAATTGCAAAATATGTAGTGCGCATTTGAAAAAAATATGTCACATGTGCAAACAAGAAAACATTTGTAACAATGTATTGGCATTGGATTCAAAAGTTGGTATGTTTTGTTCCGTGCCATTTTGTACAAGTTGTGCAAATCAGCATGCATCCCAACAACCAGTTTTAATTTAGCATTTCAAATTCTTGTTTTAGGTTGAATTCAGAAATGATAACACCAGCGAAAAACCAGAAGAGTAAAAATAAAATTAAAACTTGAACTAACATAACATATATATATAAATGCAACCAATACAAGAAATACAAATTCAAGTCACAGAAGATATATACAACCAGCTTACTCCAGAGGTACGTGAAGCTACTGAGGCCCTATTAACACTTATATACTCCCAACCCGACCGTATAAATATTAAAGTTATAACAAAAAAAGATGACGAGTCTGTTGACGCCACCAAAGTTAACAAGAGTATCCAACGGAACAGAAAACGACTTAGTAGAACTAGAAGATCCAAAATCCCATATCAAAGACAAAGTCTTCGACTTTCAAGACGAAGGCGTCAGAAACCACTTAGATTTCGTGATTAAGGATGTGTACACCGTGTTAGGTAGAGGCAGGAGGGAAAGTGTGTACCAAAAGGCTTTGGCTTACCAGTTGAATGCCATTGGATACCCAGCTCAAACAGAATATCCAGTACCAATTTTGTACCGTGCTAGTCTAGTGGGGACTTCCTATATAGATATTATTGTCTTGGGAAAATTCTTTATTGAATTGAAAGTCACGGAACGTTCCAACGCAAAAGAAATAGCACAGACACAGGCTTATAGTAGAGATTTGAAACTACCGGGTTTACTTGTTCATTATCCACAAGCAGCAGATAAAGGGGAGTGCCAAGTAACATTTATCAAAGGAGAAACAGTTGTTAAAATACATTAAAACATACACACATACAGTTACTTTATACACATAAACATAGGGCTACATCTTCCTTGTGCAGTATACATTTTTTCTTCTCTTTTTACGTTACGAAGTGCGTTGTGCAAGTTATAACGTGAATTTTTACTAAATAAATCGTCGTCGTTCATCAAAAAATCTTCGCAAATACTACACTGAAATCGTTTTGAAGTTTTTAAATAACCACGCAAACAATCGCCGTGTACTAACATTCCACAATCGCAAGGAGATCGAATTAACTTTGTATTCTTTTTTTCTTGTTCCCAACAGATATAACATATATCCTCATCTTTTAAATTCTTTAATTCTTTTTTAGGCTTTCTATACCGGTTTGCTTTAAATTTGGATTTAAAAGACCCCATTGTGTAAGAAGTTGCAAATCAATATATACATGGATTCGTTACAGAAAAAACACCTTAAACGCTTTAGACGTTTTATTCGAAGTACTGGGTTTTCAACGGATTACCAGACATTTATAAAAGAAGAGAAAAAAATACAAGCTAGCTTTCGCTTTATCAACAACATAATTACCACAAATGATTATTGCAGCTTTAAGTTACAACTGCAAGATTGTGTAATTAGCAAAGAAAGCAAAGTATATCAACAAATTATTTATATTCTTCGCAACATTAATGCATCTAAAAAAAGATGGAAATCGTACTTTCCATCGTTAATATTCTCGCATAACTACAGGGCTACAAAACGCTGGTATCCACCCAGAGAAAAGAAAGACACTTCGTCCAATGAATATTCTTCGTTGCAATACTTACTGAGCTTGAAAGAGGTGCTAGAAGAAGATAGGAGTGACATAATTCGGGAATTTGTAGAAAAGTGTGATTGGGACCTACTCGACGCAAAATTACAACCTTTGTTTTATTTGATTATTGAAAACAGCAAGTTGGAAAGGGAATGGAATGAAATATACTACAAGATGCACCAATGTTGCATGCCAAAATCGTACATGGAACCTTGCAGGATGAGCCAGCGAACATTTTGTTTGAAACACAAAAAGTATTTAACACCATTTAGAGACAGGAAAAATATCAGACAAACTATTTTTTACGATATTGCAAAAAAACTTGATATTGCCGTAAACCTAGAAAATCCAATATGGATAAAAGAAGATGAGTTGCTGTATAATTAAAAGGTCAATAGAGTAGTAAAAAGTAGGTATATGGAAGAAGAAGTTTGGGGTAATCAAGATTTAGTTAGATTAATTTTTTCTTATTTGCGAAAAGAAGCTTATTTAAAGTGCAAAACATGCCATATGGTGTTAGAATGGGACCCGGGTAAAACACTCCAGCAAAAATATTTTATATTTTATAAAGTCGTTTGCATTAAGTGCGCTTACAAGGAAATTTGTCAATATAATAGTTTAAATTGTAACACTTTTTAATCTCACTTGCTTATTTTATTTTGCGTTTCTTGTTATTTCTTCCACTAGATTCTTCTTCTTCTACAACTTGCTCTGCTACCAACGCATTCGTTAAAGATAAGTGTTTTGGGAAACCTTTTGAAAACCATAACAATGGTTCCATCAACGAAGCCAACTGTAAATCTACAATTACAGTATAATCGTTTTGAAAACACAAGCGAAAAAACCTTGTTTTTGTTGATGGCTTTGTAACATACGCTTTTACAAGCTTTGCAACTTCTACCTTCATCGTGGCAATATCTGGTATTTTTTTCTTATTCACTTTCTCCAGAACAGATAATTTTTTAATGTAATAACCTTGATGTTGTAAGGAAGACGGTGTTTTAGCAGCTGTACACACCACAGCTTTTTTGCCCCCATTGGTGTTGGTTAAGAAGTTAATGATAGTGGAGTCTACACCATCATCAATCTCATCAAGATGATTTTTTGTAAAATCGGTAAAGACCATTCCAGCTAAAATACACGAATCTACCGTCTCTAATGCAGGCATAACATAATTTACCATTTTTTCCTCGTGGCTTTGCAACGTAAATTGAAACATGTATTCTTTTCCTTTGCTGTAAAAGTTGATGTAAGTTGTACCTGGATCCAGCAATAATAGAAAGTTCAATGTATGAAACGGAATTTTATCGCATTGTGTATCCACGGTAACCAGACCATGCGAATCTATTTCATACTCCTTATGATTGTCACCTATGGATAATACAACATCACCCTTCTTCAGGTTCCTACCATTATATTTTCCTGACTCCACTTCGAACACTTGCTTTACTAAAGCGCCATGCAATTCAGGTTTCTTTAAGACTGTAATAGCATATGCTTCAATCAAACGCTCGGTTACAAAGCCGAGCCTTGGTGGATAAATTACAAAGGTGTCTTCTTTCTGGTAATCCATCAATAACTTAGCAACACCAGACCATGGAATTGCTAGTGTAATTCCTTCGGAGTCATCGAAGTCAGCGGCACATATGCCAATGACTTGACCACGGTTGTTGAATAATGGCCCACCAGAATTACCACTAGAAATGGATTGATTCAATTGCAGGTAATATTCATGTTTACCACTGACTTTACCGTGTGACAAATGTGCATCATCAGAGTCAAGAGGGTATCCAAGTGCAATGACATCTTGTGTTGCCGTCTGTTCCGTATTGATTACTTTTTCGTTTGGTTTCATCATTGGTACATCTCTCATGATTTCATAGAAATCTTTTCCCACCTCCCGTTTTAAATGTCTATTGAATTCGTTGTCTTCCAACTCAATAATGGCAAAATCCAAAGAATGACACACTTTGATGACTTTTCCATATATTTTGGAGGTTCCAAGGTAAGGAAATTGGATTGACACCGTTCTGCTTGCAGCGGCTTCTATGACGTGAGCATTTGAAATTAGGTAATAGTTTTTTGGATTTGGGTTTTCTAAGTATAAGTACCGGTGATGGCAAAACCAACCAGTGCCACAAACCGGTTCATCTGCACCAGATTCAAAAGGCAAATTCACATCCACAGGGATATTTTGGCAAGTTACCTTACATACACCTTTTTTATAGGATTTAATAATATTTTCAAAGTTTCTGGTTGTCATATTTTTTCACACTTGCTTTTATGAATTACAATCGAATTCGAGATAAAGAGGATGATGATACGCCTCTCAGTGGTATTTTTACAGAGGCACAGCGTCAAGATATACGAAAAAAATTGGAAGAGTTCCAGGACAAACATAAAAAATATATACCGACGGAAGAAAAGAAAACAGAAGAAAAAAAAGAAAGGTTAATACCATTCTTAAACGATCAAACATACCGAAAGGAGTTTACACATAAATCATATCCCACTGAATTGGATGAAATACCACATATTATGTTATTACGAACACACATTTGGCCATACATTATCAACCAACAAAGCATAACAATTGCGGAACTACAATTCTTAGCGGAAAAATCTGGAATTGAAGGTACATGTATCAATACATCAACAAATCAACTATTAATACTAAATGGTGACTTTCCGAAAGGAGGGCATATCAATAAAATTTCCTTTTACTTAAAACAGGATATGCACAATTCAGAAACGGTTATTATTAAAGAATTACTGTTTCATTCAAATTAAGTATAAACCTTGTACTACCAAAGTGATAAGCTAGACCAAACCGTAAAATGAATGATAAATTGTTGGATCTAGCAACTAGCATTTACCTTGATAAATTTCAAGATAAAGCTAAATGGCAAGCAATTAAGATTGGTGGCGAAAATGCGTATGACAAGTTAAACCAGGAACTGGCACGGTACATAGATGCTTTATTTAGTGAAGGAATGATGCGATATAGTTTATTAATTGACGCAAACAATAAAGTAGTGAATAAGGATAAAATAGGTGAAGAAATCTTTGACAAGATGGTAAAACTTTTAAATATTGGACGAAGGCAAAAAATAGGAGTAGGAGAGCAGTTTGAAGAAGGGTTTCTAGCTTTAAATCGTTTACACAATGACTTTCCACTATCTATTTTTAACGACTTCAAGAGTGTTTATACACAAAGTTCAATTTTTACTACTGCTGCTATAGCTGAGTGCGAGGTATATAGGTTTGTGGAAAGCATGGGAGTTATTGTATGTACTGACACGCAAAAACAATGCTTATTAGATCAACTAAAAACATATTTTCCGGGGTTTGATAATGATCAGTATGACTGCTCTTCTGGTAGAAATTTTAGTAAGGAAGATGCTACAAAAACCAGAAATTCTCGAACAAATGCTGCTAATGAAATTATGTACGGAAAGTTTGATTGCATATGGCAAGCATTCTTGAGAACACACCGAAGAATACAAAACAAGGATGCAAAAAAGTTTCCAAAATGGGCACAGGTAAGAGAAGCAATTAAAAAAAAAGTACAGAAAGACAAAAGGTCCAACTCTCCCAAAGAGTATTTTATCTTTAATGATCTTTACAAGGATGGTTTCTACGAACCATATATGGCAACGAAATTAATGTTACCTGCATACGATTTCAGGGTTAAATTAGATGATTATGATAGTAGTAATATTATTAAGAAGTCATCAACAAAAGTCGGATTGGATAGATTTATAGACTTTAAAAACACAGGAGATTATAAACAAAAGGTAAATTTAAGTTATGAAGATATAAAAGGGGAAGAAACAAAAGCAAAACATAAAGAAAGGGAACAAATTGCTTGGGCCAAATATACACAGCAGTTGTATGGAGAAACCCTACCGTTACCCGTAGCAAGACCGATCAAAATTAACGTTGGTATTGTGGAAGAAGTACTAACAACGCCAAATATTTTATCTCTTTCAATTTCACCAACAGATTCACAAGATAAAGCTGTCAGTGACAAAATTATTCAGTCACTCAACTTATCGGAATTTAAAAAAATAAAAAAAAAGGCCATCAACATGGATGAAACAGTGTATTATCTGCATTCTATAATTTTGTATAGTGGTTTGCATTTTAAGACCGTTTTTTACGATAATGCATCTGATAATTGGTTTAATTTTGATTCCTTGGGTAACAATACTAGCTCCAGTGTTAACAGTACATTAAAAGTAGGTAACTTTCGCTTGTTTCGAATGTTTTACACACAAGCTCCGACCAGAATAAACTACCGGGAGCAACAGCAGTTACGACAAAGCCCTAATGCTTGTTGGTGGTATTCCTTAGCAATGTCTTTAGTTAATTTAAGAACAAAAAATGGGAAACTATTAAAGTATTTGCGCAACATTGGAAATGCCGAAACTATAGCAAAAGGTATTAAAACACTCGGGGACAACGTAAAGCTTTCAGTAGAGGAACAATTAAAAAACTTAAAACTTAAGCACGACGATGATTTTAAACAGTTTGTTGATGAATTACCAGTAGGCAATGACGAATTGTATAAGTATGGAATGGAAATTTATAAACGTTTAAATGAAGGATATGCAGTGTCACCGTCGTCATTTACGTGGATTGAACAAAGACAAGCTAAGCCTAACTTGGAGACATCAGAGTTAAAAAATGTTTTAAATTGCGGTATGGAAAAATTAACAAAGATAACCAATACAATGGCATTTCGAAAAAAAAACGAAGACTATATTATTACTATTAAGAGATTAGACACCTTTGAAATAGACATTACGCGCATAGAAAAGGAGTTTAAGTTGGGTGAAAATGATACAGCCCCTGTTGTCCCGTCACATGGACTAGTTTGTTTAGTGAAAGTAGTGGAAATGAAAGAGATAAGAGACAACAGATTTGCGGTTTATAAATGCCAATTGCTCTTAACTTCACCTAACTCTCATAAAAGTTTGTTGAACGTTACATTTAAGCGTACGCCATTGGATACATATTATGAAAAAGAAATACTTAGGGAGTACTTCTATGAAGAAAATGGAAATTATTTTGTAGATGTCTATGATGGAATTGACTGGTGGCTTACGTCTACCTTTGTAAGGTCTTCAATCCGAAAGGAATACAACAAAGCACATAAGAAGAAAGAGAAAAATTTTCACAGTTTTGGTGTATTCGGTTGGTGGGAAAAACGAGATTGGAAAGTAGAAACCAAGAAAAAAGAAAATGACAACAGAATAAAATATAGTTACAAACAGTTTTACTCCAGCAAAATAATACAATTAGATCAGAAAAGCAATCGTTATTGTTTAGACGAAGGTGCGATATTTCAGTTGGACGGGTTGTATTATGAAGTTGGTAAAGATTATAGTAGTGTAGGAATAACGAGGAATGAGATAATTAGGTTACACAAAGAAGTCCAGGACAGTAAAAGTAAGGTTACACTTGAATTGGTAAAACTTATGAGTGTATTTCGCATTTATCCATTACACTATCGTCATTTTTGTGGTATCCCACATATGTTTCGACAAAAGGGAAACACATTGTTTTTTAAATTAGAATTGGATGAGGAGGTGAAAAAAGTCATTTCAGGTCTCTTAAGATTGATTTATTATACCATAAAAGAACGAACGATTAAGTTGACTGTCGAAAAAAGACCAGGGTTTCATCAAAAGAATATAAAAAGTAATATGCAAACAAGATTATATTTGACAAAGGAGAATATGGAAAAATTCGTCTCGGAATATTTAAAAACAATAATGAAAGATAAGAAAAAGACATTTATTAACAGGTTTTCATTATACTCATCAATGAAAGTATTTGGTACAAAGCAGAGTCCTGTGATGACTGAAGAAGTTGAATCAGTATATGGATTGATACAACTATTGTATGGATTTATATTTCAAATTTATGCGTTTCTGAAGAAAGAGAAGGATAATTGAATCATGTAATTTTCTGACGGAGGAATCGAACCTAACCAGTCCCCGGCTTATGGAACCGGTGCATTACCATTATGCTAGTCAGAATGTGTGCCAGAGAGAAAGCGAAAGGCGTAAGAATGTGTTATATCGTATAATGGCTTCAGCTGTAGATATCATTTATATATAAATCATGGCAGGTAGACTTTATAATTAAGTATACTTTGTTGTATACTAGTCTATTAGGCTTAACGTTTACCTATTCACCTTATCGGTACCAATCTTTATACAGTGAAACATACCCTTCAACAGCATACACTCTTTCATTTTATGTGCTAACCATATACTTTTAGCTCGGTGTATATTATAAAGTAACGTCTTTCTGGGCTCTTCTTAGCGGTGGTATATCAATGAATCAAACATTGGTAGGCAGCAACACAACTGCCATAGTCACCAGACTATACCTGACAGATCACCAATTTTTACGTCTTTTTTTGACGGTGGAGTTCTGGAGCACCACATACCTTCGCCAGTTTTTCGCTTTTTGATATTTTGTTTGCTGTAGATGATCTCTAGTTACAAAAACGGAACAAGTTCTATATATAGCAACATTTTTTAAATTAACAAGTGCATAACATATAAAAGGCAACCATACAGGTACACAGCATGTAGACAAGGAAGATGGATTAATTTTCTCTAATTTATAAATCAAAGATATATCCGTTTTTTCCCAGAGAGATCAAGTCATGAGTTGTCAAAATTATGTTGAAGAACCCTTGCTAACACCAAATATCACCCGTTATGTTTTATACCCTATACAGCATAAAGATATATGGAGCATGTACCAAAAACACCTGAGTACTT
>Ga0310343_10001107_pt1 | contig 13579 bp, 12 predicted proteins | sample HC15DNA2025_MG_FD_203519 | JGI IMG/M metagenome (GOLD analysis project Ga0310343, IMG submission 203519) | Marine microbial communities from station ALOHA, North Pacific Subtropical Gyre - HC15-DNA-20-25_MG | ecosystem: Environmental > Aquatic > Marine > Oceanic | place: Pacific Ocean: North... | reverse complement strand
CTAGCTCATCTGAAGTAAGAGCTCATTTTTCTGCAGTCGATTCAGGTGGAGATGGAGCCTTTTCTTATGAATCGGCGACTGGTAAATTTATATACAGAGGACCGAGTGCTACTGAAGTAAGAGCACATATGGCGGCAGTCGATGCTGGTGGTGACGGTTCTTTCTCATACGATTCATCAACCGGTGCATATACTTATACTGGACCAAGTGCGGCCGAAGTACGCGCTCACTTTACCGGTGGTGACGGTATCGGGTATAATAGTGGAACTGGCGATATACGTCTTGATTCTTCAGAATTAACAAACTTATATCGACAAACGATAAGAGGTTACATATCTGGAACTGATGCAGGCGGTGACGGATCATTTGCATATAACGCTACTACCGGTACGTTTACATATACCGGTCCAAGTGCAAGTGAAGTAAGAGCTCACTTTACTGGTGGTTCAGGTATTGCAATTAACTCTGGTGATATCAAGATTGACTCATCAGAACTTACAAACTTTTTTAGACAACATATTAGAGGATTTATAAATGCAGTTGATGCAGGTGGTGATGGATCTTTTGCTTATGATTCTGCACTTGGCAAGCTAACTTATACTGGTCCATCAGCTTCTGAAGTAAGAGCACACTTTTCTGCGGGTGAAGGTATCGACATATCATCAGGTGAAATATCTGGTGAAGATGCCACCACATCTAACAAAGGTATAGCATCATTTAACACTGAACATTTTACTGTAACTTCAGGCGCTGTAAGTATAAAAGCAGACGGTATTGATGACACTCACATAGACTTTGGTACAGGTACTAATCAAGTTAATACTGATGATGTTCCAGAAGGCACAACAAATTTATATTATACGGATGCTAGAGCTGATAGCGCAGCAAAGGCATCACTACTTGCAGGAACAGGTGTAACTTATGATTCATCAACTGGTGTAATTGCTATAGGACAACCGGTTGCAACTACTGATAACGTTACATTTAATCAGGTAAGAGGCCCTGCAGAATTTATAATTGATCCTGCAACTGTAGGCGATAATACCGGTACAGTTAAGATACTTGGTAACTTACAGGTTGAAGGTACACAAACTGTAATAAACTCAACTACCGTAAGTATAAACGATAAGAATATAGTACTAGCAGATTCAGCGGCTGATGCAGCTGCCGCAGACGGTGCAGGCATAACAATAAATGGTGCATCAGCGACACTTACATATTCAGCATCAGGTGATAAGTTTGTTTTTAATAAACCTTTTCAAGGTGAGTACTTAGGATTTGATTCTGACTTTGACTCAGCACTTGGCACAAAAACTACAAGTAATTTAGCTGAAGGGACTAACTTATATTATACCGTAGCTCGAGCAGATAGTGCGGCAAAAGCTGCACTTTTTGCTGTAGACGCTGGAGGTGATGGTTCATTTACTTATGACTCTGGCACAGGTGTAATGACATACACTGGACCGAGTGCATCAGAAGTACGTGCACATTTTACTGGTGGTACTGGTATTGGAATTACTTCAGGTGATATAAAAATTGATTCATCTGAACTTACAAATTTTTACAGGCCACTTATAAGAAGTTACTTTACAGCAAACAAAGGATTATCAGTAACATCAGGTGAATTTAACATTGATTCAGCAAATGTACGAGGAATGTTTTCTGCCTCTGGAGACTTGTCGTATAATTCTGGAACAGGACAATTTAGTATTGATGTTGAAGATGTATATACCAAAGAAAATTTCGATAGTGATTATTTCTTTGCTAAAGATTCTGCAAACTCTGCAGTTGAAAGAAATGCTCATGACGCCACCACCAAAACATTTGCAGTAACAGTTGCATCAAAGTCTGGTAGTCATGTATATCAAGGTCAAGGTAGTGGAAATGCGTATTACATTGATGGTACAGAATCACCAATAATAAACTTAAAACTTGGAAGAACATATCGTTTTAATTTAAGTTCAAGTGATATGTCGAGTCATCCGTTTAGATTTTATTATGACGCTGCAAGAAATACACAATTTACAACAGGCGTATCAACTGCAGCAACATACACTGAAATAACTATAACAGAATCCACTCCGCCAGTTTTACATTATCAATGTTCATCACATGGTTACATGGGTCATGCAGTTGAAATTAGTACACGTAACTTCACAGGTTTTACAACAACAAACTTAACTGAAGGCACAAACTTATATTATACAGATACAAGATTTGATAACCGATTAGCCACAAAGTCTACAAGTAATCTTACTGAAGGTAGTAACTTATACTTCACAAATGCACGAGCACAAGCAGTTAGTTTAGATTCTGCCGAAGCAATACAGTTAATTGATTCTGCATACGTACAAGCAAGACAAGCCCCCGGCACTGATTCTGCTGCAACAATCGCACTTATGAATGCTGCAGGTATACAAGTACCAGATGGAGGTTCTGCTGTTGATAGTGCTAAAATATCTATAGGTAATGATAGTGATTTAAAAATATTTCATAACGGTTCTAATAGTTTTATCCGCGATCAAGGTACAGGTGCACTTTTTGTACAATCAAGTAGATTTATTATTGAAGACTTAAGTAGTAATAGACAAATAGACGTGCATCCAGCTGCACAAGTAGAACTAAGTTATGACGGTACTGAAAAATTAAAAACTGACTCTGAAGGTGTAAGAATTACTGGAATTGTTAATGGCGTATCTAGTGTTATACTCGAAGATCCAACAAACACTGCTTTTGGTGGTCATGTCACTTTTTTTGATGGTAGCGCAGCCGAACATTTTGTCAATGGCGATATTGTAATTGGTGGTAGAAATACTAACAATAGACTTAAAAATATTGTTTTAGATAGAGATACCGATACAGTAAGATTTCCAGGTGATGTACAATTCGATTCTTCTTCTGGTATTATATTTGATGTATCAGATAAAGTTCTTAAAGTTAATTCAGTTAATTATAAAATTCAATTAATTGATCAAGCTACAATAAAGTTTGGAACTGGCCAAGATGCCGAAATAAAACACACCGGATCTAATTTTCAATTACAAAATGCCACTGGCGATTTACAATTTTCAAATTTTGCTAACGATAAAGATGTAGATATACGAACAGATGATGGAAGTGGTAGTACAGCACTTTATTTTAAAGCTGATGGTTCTACTGGTAAAGCGATATTATATAACTATGGTAATCAAAAGTTAGAAACCACTGATTCCGGTGTAAATGTAACTGGTAATTTAATAACTGATTCTGCTACAATTGAAGCTGGCATACTTAATGTTAAGAATACTGGTACTCAGTCTCAGGTTAGATTATATTGTGAAGATGCTAATCAGCACTATGCAGCCATACAAGCACCAGCACACGCAACATTTGCTGGTAACGTAGTACTAACTCTTCCTTCCGCGACTGGCACACTTATATCAACATCTAATTCAAACGCACCAACGACAACAACATCTGCTGCTGATGCCGACTTCGTCTTAATAGACGATGGCGGTACAATGAAAAAGATTACACCGGCTAACTTAGGTATAAGTAGCGGTATCACGATACAAGATTCAGGCGGTAGCTTATCAACTCTTGCAACAACATTAAATTTTGTCGGAGCAGGTGTGGTAGCTTCTGGCTCTGGTTCAACTAAAACTATTACAATATCAGGTGGAGGTTCAGGTAGTGGCGCTGTAGCCGGTGGCGATACTATGGTTCAATTTAATGATGGTGGTGCTTTTGGTTCAGATGCTGAATTTACATTTAACAAGACTTCAAATACACTTACAATTGGTGGTCCATTAATAGCAACTAGTAAGTCATTTGACATTAAACATCCAACAAAGAAAGGTAAGAGATTAAGATATGGCTCTCTTGAGGGTCCTGAAAATGGAGTTTATATAAGAGGTCGTGCAAATTCTTCTAAGATAAATTTACCTGATTACTGGACAGGACTTGTTGATGAAGAAACAATAACTGTTGAATTAACACCTATCGGTAAGCATCAAAAATTATATGTAAAAGATATCGCTGATAATGTGGTAACTATCGGAAATGATAACGTTATTAAAAAAGAAATCAATTGCTTCTATACAATTTATGGTGAACGTAAAGATATCGACAAAATAACTGTAGAGTATTAACATGGGTGTAGCATACAATCCAAGCATAATTACAGATGGATTAGTACTAGCAGTAGATGCAGCTAATACTAAATCATATCCAGGGACAGGTACAACGTGGTTTGATTTAACTGGTAACGGTAGAGACGGAACTTTCGCAGGTTCACCAACTTTTTCAAATCAAACGAATAGTTTTGATGGAACCACTTGGACCACTTTTGCTGACGATACAGAGTTAGATTTTTTAAATCGATTGCCAATGACTTATGAAGTGTTTTGTAAACCTACACAAGTTTGGCCAAATACAAGCTGGCGCGGTTTAATTGATAGAGAAGGTTTAAGCCCAAGAGATGGGTATACTATGTGGCTTAGTTATAATACTAGCAATCAAGGTTGGTATTTTAGACTTGAAAGATTCACTGCAGGCACTCAAATCGGACCATATTTTTATATTACTACAGCTGATGTTGTTAATAAATTTCATCATATTGTAGGCACATATGATGGTACTTTAGCAAAGATATATCATAATGCTATTTTAAAACATACACAAACAAATACGAATAATATCACAAACACCAGTTCAACAACATCTATCGGAGTAAGAAGAGGAACATACCAGCAGAGCGGATTTACTAATGGTGGTGCTTTTATTGGTGAAATTCCAATAGCAAGAATTTACAATAAAGCTTTAAGTGACGCAGAAATAAAACAAAACTTTGAAGCAAGTAGATCAAGAGTAGGATTATAATGGGATTATTTCATTCACCAAAAATCGTTACTGACGGATTAGTTACATTGCTTGATGCTGGAAATTCAAAATCTTATTCTGGTAGTGGTACTACTTGGAAAGATTTATCTCCAAATAAACAAGATGCAATAATGAATAGTAGCCCTGCTTTTACTACTTCAGACGGTGTAGCATGTTTTGATCTTGATGGTACCGATGATTATTTTGAAATAGCTAATCATATTAATGTAAGTCCAGCCGTAACTGCAAGTTGTTGGGTTAAAAGTAACACCACAAACTGGAATGACACCGGCTGGTTAATGTCTAAAAGAAATCAATTCTTACTTCATCCAGCAATTAACAGTAAAAATTTCCAATGGTATGTACATCAAGGAGGATTTCAAGCTACAAGTTATAATGACACGTCATTTGATATCACACAGTGGCATAATTGGACTGGAACTTATGAAGGAACTAATTTAACAGTGTATCGTAACGGAAAACAAGTTGCCACTAGAACAGTGTCTGGAACTCTTACATCCAGTACAAGTAGTTTATATATTGGATTTGATTTTGGAACACGTTTTGGCGATGCGAAAATTGCTTACTGTATGGTATATAATAAAGCATTAACTGCAGCTGAAGTAAAGCAAAACTTTGAAGCAATGCGTGGAAGGTTCGGATTATAATGGGAGTATTCGCAGGACCAAATATTGTTGAGGACGGATTAATGTTATACTTAGACGCCGCAGATCCAAAGTCATACCCGGGTAGTGGAACGACTTGGTTTGATTTAAGTGGTAATGGACGCCATGCAACTTTAAGAAATTTTGGTTCAGGTTTACCAAGTCATTCTACAAACAATAAAGGGTATTTTGATTTTACAATGGGTGGAAGTTATGCAACAGTTCCACATGATTCTGAAATAGCAAGTGCAGCATTCGATGATTCTTGGAACTTTACTTTAGGTGGTTGGATTAATATTCATTCTTTTAATAATTACGGTACACTCATTAATAAAGCTGATTCCGGTTGGTATTCTGAATCAACTAATGGAATATGGATTGAAGCAGGAAGTGGAGGAAGAATAACGTGTATATCATCAACAGCTGAAACAGGTAATCCAAGTGGATATTTACATGTTCATTTCTTAGCACCTGGCATAAGTAGTAATAATATTGTAAATAAAATTGTTGAAAACAGTTGGCTTAACATAAATTATGTAGGTCTTGGAACTAACAGTACAAAAGTTTATATAAATGGAGAAGATACAAATCTAGCTGGTAGTGGTGTTTATAATATTACAAGAACACGTAACACTAACACTGCAGACATAGCTATTGGTACGAGGGCAGCAACGTCTGGTAGTGCAACATCAGCTCCTCAGACTGACGGTTTCATATCAAGTGTACACGTTTACGGTAGAGCTTTATCTGCTAATGAAGTTAAGCAAAACTTCGAAGCGGTAAAAGGTAGATTTGGACTATAAATAGAGAGTAAAGGTAATTAAATGGCTATAACAGATAGAAATATAGTAATAACTCCAAATCGTACCGCTGTTGGTGACGTTCAGCCAAAGATAGTTTTTACTGGTGCTGACTCTGATATCGGTGATTCTTCTGCAATTACTCTTTTTGCCAACCCAGAAAATTCAGGTACCTTAAGTTTTTCAGGAACTGCTGGACAATTATTTTCAATCACAAATAACTTAACTGGTACGATATTCTCAGTAAATGATGTTTCCGGAATACCATCGCTTTCAATAAACGATCAAGGTGTTATACAACTAGCAGAATTTAATGGTAGAGTTATTATTGGCGATTCTGTCGGATCAGACGATAGCGTCTCATCTTTACAAATATCAGGCGCAGTAACAGCAGATTCTGCTTCTCTATCCAAGGTAACTATTACAAGTTCAGGTACTATTGGTACTATTTCATCGTCTGTTGCCGCTAATGCATATCTTAAAATTACTGATGGTACTAATACACTAGGATTTGATGGAAACGAAATAACACAAGCAACTTCAGGTTCACCCGGACCACTTGGAATAGGCACTAGTCAACTTGTTATTAGACCGGGAAATAATAGTTCAGCTTTTGTTGCAAACTTTAATGCAACTGGAGCAACTGAATTATATTTTAATCAAAATAAAAAGTTTGAAACAACGGATTCTGGTGTAAATGTAATTGGCAATATTAGAATTAATAGCAATCCTTTCCCAGCCTCAGCAATTGCAGCCGGAACTATAGACTCTGCAAGATTACCTGCAGGAACATTTACAACAGGTGGTACTGATTCAGCTACAGTAATAGCGTTAATAGATTCTTCATATGTACAGTCAAGAGTTGCAGTTGGTTCAATCAACAATGTAAAGAATGATGCTTTCACTGGTAACGCATCCACAACTGCGTTTGGCTTATCGGTTACTCCCGCAGACTCAGACGATGTATTTGTATTTGTAAATGGTGTGTTACAACATACGAGTACTTACAGCTTATCAGGAAGTACGATTACTTTAGACTCTGCTCCGGATTCTTCAAGTACGATAGACATTAGATCACATTTAATACACTCAACGAGTATTTCTCTTAGAGATTTTCAAAATTACATATACACGCTAAGTAGCACTTTAGATTCTGTAAGTGGCGCTGACTCAGGTGGAAACACGTTAACATATGATGCAGATAAAGTTGACGTATATGTTAACGGTGCAAGATTAGTTAACGGTAAAGATTATACTGCAGGCAACGGAACTCAAATAGTATTTGATTCAGCTTTACATGCTGGAAATATTATTGAAGTTGTTTCACACTCAAAAGCCACGGCATTAGAACCAGAGCTAACTTCAGTAGACACATCATTAGATTCTGCTGGTGCTAATCAAGCGATATATAGTTTTAGTAAGAGTGCTTTTAGAACTTTTAAATTTACAGCACAATTAACACATTCATCAAGTAGTAGTTTTCATAGTGAAGAAATATTACTTACACACAATGGAACAACGGTAGCTATGACAACGTATGCTCAAGTATTACTTGATTCAAACTTAGGTTCGTTTGATGCCACAATATCAGGTTCAAACGTACAGTTAAATCTTAGTCCTACAAAAACTAACGTAGGCATAAAACTTAGAGGGGTAAGGACTCCAGTATAATGGGAACAAAAATACAAGCATCAAATTTACACTCAAACGTTGATACTCACGTTGCAGGATTAGTAGATTCAGATCATGTTAAAAATCGTACAGGATTGTTTAGTCAAAACTCGTTGAAGGTACCTTCTTTTGATTCTGCTGGAAAGGCTGGTCTCACCCCAGCAAATGGAATGATGATATATAACAGTACCGCTAATCTTATGCAGTATTACGCTAGTAATGAATGGAAGAGTATTGACTCTCCGCCAACATTAACTAACATAACACCGTCTACTTTTGATGCTACCAATGACACCATTACAGTAAACGGAACCGGTTTTGCATCTGGAGCTGTCATAACTTGCATAGGAACTAATGGTACTACATTTGCATGTACTACAACTTTTATTAGTGCTACTCGTGTAACGTTTGTTCCAACAAGCGCTATGGTAAGTGATTCTGGTGCAAATGATAAATTCAGTGTCAGAATTACTAACACTTCTGGACTCGCATCAGCTGATTTATCAGAGGTATTAGATTTTTCAGCTTCACCAACTTTTACTACTGCTGCTGGTTCACTAGGAAACATCTATGAAACTGAAAGAGGTAGTAAAACATTTACGGTTGCTGCTACAGGGGCGGATCCACAAGATACTTTATCTTTCGCTGTTACAGCGGGTTCTCTTCCATCTAACATGTCAATGAGTACTGCAGGTGTAATTAGTGGAACGCCAACTCAAGTTTCAGCAGGACAAACAACTACGTCTACGTTTACTGTTACTTGTACCGCAACATCAGCAGAAGATAATTCAGTAACAAAAACTAATACTAGAGAGTTCTCTATTGCAGTCAAAGGTTTAATTGAAAACACATTCTCTTACGTAACAAATGCTACACAAACATGGACACCGCCAGCTGACTTAACAAGCGCTACAGTAGCGATGTGGGGTGGAGGCGGTGGTGCTTATGCTGTTACAGGTGGAAACTACGCCAATGGCGGTGCCGGTGGTTTCGTAGAATCTACAATTAATATATTGTCAACTGAAAGAAATCAAAATTGGCAAGTCGTTGTCGGTCAAGGTGGAGCTCCAAATGGTTACGGCGGGTATGGTGGCGGTAACGGTGGTGCGAATGGTGGTTCTGGCGGTGGTGGTGCATCGTTCTTGCTTTCTCCAACTATCAGTTTAAGTACTAACAGTGGACAACCGTTTGCAAGCGGCTTAACATACGGCGGTGGAAGTGGAATTTATGAACCTACTTCTGAATTTATTGGTAAGACCATGGCAACACATATCGTGTTGATTGCTGCTGGTGGTGGTGGAGCTGGTTGGTATAATTATAATAACAGACACGGTGGTGCTGGTGGTGGAATCGACGGTGGTAACGGTATAAACTCTAATGGTGCTACGCAAAGTGCAGGTGGTGCAGGTCAAGGTAGCGGAACTTCTGGTTCTAAATTTAGAGGTGGACAGGAAACTGCTAACCAATCTAACGGTGGATCTGGCGGCGGAGGCGGTGGATTCTACGGTGGTGGTGTTAATTATGGTGGATCTGGTCAAAACAACGGTGGTGGTGGTGGATCTAGTTTCATTGGTTTTGCTGATGGTTCTACTTCTACTGTATTAAGTTCAAATGCTAGTAACGATAGTTACGTAGATTCAACGACAAGAACGAACGGTACAAGAACATATACAAATTCAAAAACAACAAGAACTGGCGAGGCAGTCAGAACTCCTGCAGAAACAAGTAATACATACTATGATACCGGTAGTGGTGTAGGAACTGCTTATGGAGCTAGAGATGGTTATACTGAACGAGGCGGTCACGGTTTTGTAAGTATAAGGTATTAATGAGGTATAAATAGAAGTATGAGTGATATTAAAGTAAATGAAGTAAAGACAGATACTATAAAAGATCAAGCAGGAACAACTGCCATAACGATTGATACGAGTGGTAGAATAAACATGCCTAAAGTTCCAGCTTTTGCAGTAAGAGGATACGGAAGTATTCAAAATGCTGCAACTGTAAATGGCTTTACTGTAGCAACTGGCACGGATATAATTTATAATTATGATGAAGTTGCTATAAACAGAGACAGTGCTTTTAATAATTCAACTGGTATATACACAGTCCCAGTCGCTGGCATGTATCAAGTGCAAGCTGGATATGGTTATAAAACATCAACAAATTACTTAAGTCTACATTTATTTTTAACAGCCAGTGATGACACACAAAATGGGCACATTGCTACATGGGGTAATAATGGTTATTATCATACTGGTAGGCATCTTGCTCATATTGTGGAAGCAAGTGTTGGTCAACAATTTGCCTTGGGTATGTCTGACACATATTCAAATCCACAAACTCATTCATTTTATTTATGGTTTTCAGCGTATATGATAGGATAGGATAACATATGACAAAAGCAAGAGAATTAGCAGAATTAGGGGCAGCAGTATCGGTTCACGATAACCGTGTTGATTTCGACAGACAAATGCAGGTACGAGGGCTGACGGATTCAGCACAAATAATTTCTTTATCACTTGATTCATCTGAAGCAACGACGATTGCAAGTAACGAAGGATTGTTGAACGCATTAATTTTTGGAGGATAAGAGATGCCTAACACACTTAAAAACATTTTAACTACACAGTTAAGTACAGATTCGGCAACTTTATATACATGTCCAGGTTCGACAAAGACAATAATAATCGGAATGTCTGCAGCAAACGTTTTACCAAATAAAAACGTAAACTTTAGTGCAGCAATTATGGATTCAGCCACAGACTCAACACCGACACATATCGTTAAGAACGTTACGATAGCACCCGGTGGTACAGAGGTTATAGTAGGTGGAGATCATAAGATTATAATGCAATCAGCAGACAGGTTGAAAGCTGTCGCATCAGATTCAGATTCATTAGACGTTATAGTATCATACGTGGAGCAAACATAATATGGCGACACTTGGTCAAAAGCCAGCTACACAGCACGTAAGCTTACAAAAGCAAACCATAACAGGCAACGGTGGAACTTCGTATACGTTACAACAAAGTGTCGGTAATGCTTTAGACATTGCAGTGTTTGTCAATAATACAAGGCAAGAACCAACTGTTGCTTATTCTGCAAGCGGTACAACTTTAACTATGACTGGAGCGGTTAACTCATCAGATCACTTTTACGTTATATTCTTAGGAAAAGCAATCACTACAACAGGATTACCGGTTGACGCTGTTGGTACCGCAAATATAAACGCCAATGCGGTTACTGATGCAAAGATTGCTGCAATGGCCGCAACAAAACTGACAGGTACTGTTGCAAGCGCAAGATTACCTACTGGAACTCCGGTACAAGTTGTAGCAAACACAGAATCAACATACAATGGTGGTGCTTCTGCCGCGTTAACTAGAGACGATACTGTGCCACAACAATCAGAAGTACATATTTGTCTTCAAGCAACTATAACTCCTAAATTTGCTAATAGCAAACTTTTAATACAGGCCAGCATTCCGGGTGGTCATCAATATAATGCTTATACTGCTTGTTGTTTATTTAAAGATAGTGGTGCAGCTATACAGGTTATGCCTCAATATTTTAGTAGTAATGGAGATAATGCTCATTGGAATTTAACACATTTTATGGATGCTGGTTCAACTGCTACTACTACTTTTAAAGTAGGCTTGGGTGCAAATAGTGGTAATGTTTATCAAAACGGCGATAACTCAAGTAGAAAATATGGTGGTGCTTCTGCTTCTACGCTAGTTATCATGGAGATTGCAGGATGAGTACATTAACAGTTCAAAATATACAAGGTTCATCAAGTAGTAGTAATACTATAAATGTTGCGAGTGGACATAAGATAAGCGGAGACGCAGGATCGATATTTGTCCCTGGTCAAATAATAAGCGCTGGTACGTATAATACTGGTTATGGCTCTGACGCTAGGTTAGCTACTACTTCTACTAGCTGGAGTGTTCTTCCAATTAACGGAACTAATCAGGCAACTTTTGGAAGAATAGGTAAGTATTCAGATGACGGATTAACTTTTAATAAAGTAAGTAATTCAAGTCATCTTATTATAAGTTTAAATTTTCCTTCTTATAATAGTAATGGTAATAACGGGCATGGTATAAGATGTCATATGGAAACAACTCAAGGCAGCGGTACATACGATATTTTAGATATAACAGATGAAGGACCGGCACACGGTTGGGGATTCCATGGTTATGGTGGTTCGCATGCTGCTATGAATAACTTCACATGGTGTACTTATGACAATTCAAGTTACAGAGCCACGGTTAAAGCATCTACCGGAAACATGAAATTCTTCTTTAGAGTAAGAAATTGGTCCTCAAGTGATACTATAACTTATATTGATTATAGCGATAGTTATCCAAAATACGGAACAGTACAAGTTTACGAGGTAGCAGAATGAGTACTCTAGGTAAATCTCCACAGTTTGGAATATATCAAAGAATGGATGCGATAACAGGTACGAGTGATTCATCGTATACATTAAATATTAATAATATACCACAACCAAACTTTATTGCAGAACAATTAATTGTATCTGTCAACGGCGTTATACAATCGCCAAACTCTGCATATACAGTAACTGGCACTACAATTACTTTTAGTGAGGCTATTGATTCAACAGATACAATTGATTTTATAACTGCAATGGGTAACGCACATAGTACTAACACAGTTTCAGATAATAGTATTACAGCTGCAAAATTAAATGATGCTTTAGCAATTACAAACACACCAATAAGAAAGAATACTAATAGAATACAGACAGGATTTACTTTAGATTCAAATGATAATGCGGTAGTAGGTGGACCAATAACAATTGACTCAGGAGTTTCAGTAGTCATTAACGGATCATTGTCGATAGTATAGGGAGAGGACATGCCATTAACGAGAGTAAAAACACCAGCACTTTCACAGGGTAGCAGTTTTTTAACTTCCGTAGCTACTAGTAATATGCCGGCAGGAAGTATAATACAAGTCAAACATGCTTTTCATGGAATTAATACTGTATCAACTTCTACTGACTTCGTTTCTGTGTTAACTGTTCAGTTTGATAATGATCTTCAGACTAACAGTGACGTTTTAGTTAGCGCTCATTTTACTGCGACGAGAGGAACTTTTAATGCTAACTGGGGAGCGCGTATAACTTTTTACAGAGACAGTACGAATCTTGGTACGGATTTTAATCTTGCAAATAACTCTGCAGGTGCGATTATGTCACAACCTCAAGATCCAATAGGTAATACGAGCATGCAGCATTTAGATACTACGCCTGGGACAGGCCGACCAATTTACAGTTTAAGACACGGTGGAATGTTACCAAACGACACTACTGCCATACAGATTGGTGGTAATAGATCCAATACTACTTATGGCAATACAGGAACGATGTTAACCATAATGGAAGTTAAAGCATAATAAAAATTTAAATTTATATAAATAACATAAAACATTGGGGAGAGTGAACCGATGGCAACTCAAAAAGATTTCGTCGTAAAAAACGGCATAATAGTCAATACATCAATCACGTTAGGTGGTAAAACAGTTACAGATTTAGTTGACTCTGCAACA
>Ga0310343_10001105_pt1 | contig 13608 bp, 5 predicted proteins | sample HC15DNA2025_MG_FD_203519 | JGI IMG/M metagenome (GOLD analysis project Ga0310343, IMG submission 203519) | Marine microbial communities from station ALOHA, North Pacific Subtropical Gyre - HC15-DNA-20-25_MG | ecosystem: Environmental > Aquatic > Marine > Oceanic | place: Pacific Ocean: North... | reverse complement strand
GGCGTCACCCTGCTCAATTCGGTAGAGAAAGAAAACTCGTTGTCAGTCAAAACAAAAAACACGTTTCCAGCCACGTCGCGTCGCGACGCGCGCAAGAACCCAGGGGCCACACGGACGACACGACCACGCGCTTCTTTTTCTTTTTTTGTAAAACAAAAGGTGGTGGTCGTCGTGTCTCCTCTTCACACGTCAAAGTCGTCGTCGTCGTTTGCTCCCGAAACCCACCACCAAAAAAATTTCAAAAAAAAGAAAAAAAATTTTCCTTCGATTTGGTCTCTCGACGAAGAGATACGAATTTTTCGATTCTGGACCAAAAAATCGCCCTCGAAACTTTGGGCAAAACGTCCTCTGTTTTTTGATTTTTTTCCTATATTTCAAGGGCCCCGACGACCGAGACGAAGGACGACGACTCTAAAAAACAAGCGGAAAAAGAGGAGGAAAAGATTAAAAAAAAACGAATCGCGTGGCGTCGTGGTGGGCGCCAACGCGAACGAGACGACGTCGCGCACCTCCGCTCTGACTTTGAAAGACGCTCTCTTCGACGTTTGTTTTCTGTGAACGACGGCGTTCCTGCTTCGGAAGAGACGCGAGGGTGAGTTTTTCGAGACTTTTATTTACACACTTTGGGCCGTGGGGAAAATTCGTCTCCGTTCGATTCGAAAGGGAACGCATTTTTCGCCTTGTAAAACGGAGGTGGTTTCGCCCTCCCCGATTTTCACGCACACAAAAAACAAAAAAAGAAACGACTCGAAAAAAGGAAAATCGTATCTCGGCGACGCGCGATCGGATGCGAAACGATTCCGACGTACCTCGCGGAAACCGCGAACGATTGTGCAGACAAGGCAAACATTGTGCGTGGAATGGAGTGCAATATGTGGCGTTCTCGCGGCGGAAAATGCGAAAGAGAAAGTTCGCGTAAAAATTCGTATCAAAAATAAAAAGAGTTTGGGAGGAGAGTTAGATTTCTCACACCTTAAATGTAGTTGTTGGTTTTTAAGCTCTTCTTCTTTCGTCCACACACAAAAATATTTTTTGGAAAAGGTGCACAAAAAAGCACACACATTGTTGGCGGCGTGTCGTCCTTCGGCCGCCCGCGAACGACGACCACGACCACGACCACGACAACGACGGAGAGGACGACGATGTCACCAGAAGCAGAAGAGATGCGTCCGATGGTTCCGTTTCCGCACATCAAAGATGTCAGCGCGTACGAACCAACAACGTTCGAGTACAATCCCGGGGACACGCATCCACAGCCGATAAAAAAGCGCGATTGGATACGCGTCTTTCGGATGTCGTTGCCAGAGTTTACGAAGCGAGCGAAAATGGATGCGTCGGTGGAGGATTCAGAGAGGAAGTCCGAAATATTTCAGGAACGATTCGAGAAGTATTTAGACGATTTGAACGAGAACGAGGATGACAAGTTGAATGTCATACACATGTGTCGTTTCAGAGACGAGTGTTTGAGAAAACTTGGCTTTTACGACTGTTTTCAAACCGTGAAGAGAGAGGAGAACGTGAAAGCGTTAGAAGCGCTGCCGAGAGTTTTAGAAAGGTTAGATAACGAGAATGCGGGGATACTGGAATTGGTGAAAGGCGTTTTTGCGGGGAACATTTTCGATTTAGGCGCCGCAGCGAGTCAGGCATTGTTTAGTAATAACAACGATAAAGAAGATGATATCGCTAAATCGTTTTTTGAGACTCGAGATACGAAAACGGACGTGTTCGTGGTCAATGATTTTGACTCGTTAAAGAATCGATGGAACGATATGACTCGAGTGCACGAGAAGTGTTGTATTTTCGTCGACAATGCCGGCGCGGATGCTATTTTAGGCGTCTTGCCGTTGGCGAGAGAGATGTTGAAAAGAGGAACGAAAGTTGTCTTGTGCGCGAACGATGTGCCGTCGATTAACGACATAACGATTAAAGAGCTTGAGGAACTCGTATTTCCTACTCTTTTACAAATGAATGATAAAGATAATGTGTTTAAAAAAGCCATCGAATCCAAACAATTCACGTGCATCGGGTCTGGTTCCGATTTGCCCGTCATAGATTTGCGCGAAATCAGCGAAGCATGCGCGAACGAGTGCCTCGATTGCGATCTGGTCGTTTTAATAGGGATGGGTCGAGGTATCGAAACGAATTTAAGAGCTGAGTTCAGCATTGATCGCATCAATCTTGGCATGGTGAAGCACAAAGAAGTCGCGCAGTTATTAGGCGGACCGCTGTATTCGTGCGTCTGTAAGTTTGACAGCGCAAAAGTGTAGTAGGTTGTATTTATTTTTCGTAGTGTTATATAACATTTAGTACGATTGTAGTATAGCAGTTTTTAAGGATATCAATAGTAGAGTAGGTGTACTCCTTTTTGTTTAATCCAAATCCTCCCCGGTAAAAAACTCTTTGATATTTTGAAAGATTCCTTTCTTCGGTTGGTCCAAATCGATCAAGAAGTCTTGCTTTCCGACAATTCTCCTCGCGGCGTTTTCGTACGCAATCCCGGCCAAAGTCAACTTCTTCTTCAACACCAATGGCTCCCCACGGTTCGTACTCACAATCACTTCCGTGTCCTCCGGAATCGCCCCTAACAAAGGCACTCCCAACATCTCCTGCACGTCCTTCACGCTCATCATGTCGTTATTTTTAATCATATCTGCTCTCACGCGATTCACCAACAACCTCACGTCCAAAATCCCATTCGCCTCCAACAATCCAGCCACTCTATCCGCGTCTCTAATGGCCGTAATCTCCGGCGTGGTCACCACGATCGCCTCCTCAGCGTTCGAAATTGCATTAATAAAACCCAAATCAATCCCAGCCGGGCAATCGATAAAAATAAAGTCAAAATCCGACTTCTTCAACAAATCCAAAATAGTATTCATGTTGTCTCTGGTCACGTTATATCTTTGCCTATTCTTGGAAATCGGCAGCAAAGCTAAATTCCTCCACCTCTTATCTCGAATTAAAGCTTGTTCTAATCGACACTCGCCTTCCAATACTTCCATCGCGGTATACACCACTCGGTTTTCCAAACCGAGGAGCAAATCCAAATTTCTCAAACCAATATCAGCGTCGACTAAGGCGACCGAATAGCCCAATCGGGCCATGGACATGCCTAAATTCGCCGAACTCGTCGTTTTCCCGACGCCGCCTTTCCCGGAGGTGACGACCACCGCTCTCGTCGTGCCCGAAGTCTTTCGATTGGATTCGCCTTCGGCTCTCGTGATGATGGTTGTTAATTTTCGGTGGTGGTGATTTATTTTTTTTGATCGACATCGCGCTCCTCTTTTGTTCTTCAAAGACGACGACGAAGACGACGAAGACGCGTAGCTCGCGCGCGCGCTTTGGATGCACTGCGATAACGCGCTCATTTCTGCTTCGATCGAGCCAAAGCGATGTCGCGCGAAACAAACAGGCGGCTTTTGGTGGCGACGGAAGAGGTGGAGGTGGCACGTTGTGTTGTGACGATTCTTCAATCGATTTTCAAAATCGAATTTTTTTGCGATCGAGAGAGAGAGAACAAAGACGACCTTTTTCATATAATTTCCATGGGCGCTCGATGAGATGGTTTTCGTTTTCGTCAAAGCGACTTTGATTAATTAAGACGAAGAAAAAATGCAAAAAGAAAAAAATTCGAGAAGAAGAAGAAGAGAAAAAATTCATCAAAGAGCAACAAAAGAAATTGAGTCGCTTTGCTCGCTTTCTTCGGTACAAGGATAAATTAGTACAGCATATTCCTACGAACGCTACGCATGCACGCGATATCGTTTGCCGTTACGCGCGTCTGTAGTGCAAACCGGGCGGGTGATTAAACTTACACGTTTCGCCGTATTTACACTTGCCGGTTTTGACGTAAAACTCGCAATCGACGGCGTTTGGACGCACCGGGAAATTTTGTGGAGGCAGGTCCCAATCGTCGTTTCCGTGTGCACGGTTACCGCTCGAGGATTCTTTTTTTTGGTCGCGCGCGAGCTTTTTCAAGTCTTTCCAGGATTCGTTGCCTTCTTGGAGTTGTTCTTCGTCGCCGAAATACTTGAGGAAGATTTGGTCGTTGACGATGGCGTCAGATTTTCGCGCAAATTCGTGGACGGCTAAGAGGAGGTTGGGGAATCGAGAGGCGAAGTAGGCGTAGAACGCGTCTGGAGGATCACCAAGAATGCGTTGGATGCGCGGAGGTAGCTCGCGAAAGTGCGCGGATTTGTTGCGGATGACTCGGAGTAAGTCGCGCAAGGAACGACCGTCGTATTTCCGGTACTTTTCGAGGTTTTCGAGCATAGCCGGATCGATTTTCGTGCGCCAATCGGTGTTGGAGATACCAAATTTGGAGGCTCTTTCCAAGGTTTTGAGAAGGATACGCTCTCCTGGTTCGCGGTCTTCGAGTTCCATGCGGTCGCTAACGTCACAAAGGAATTGCGTACGTTTTTCTCGCGACCACCATGCCGGGTGTTTGAGAACCTCTCGCGCTGAAGCCCGGTCTTCCGGATTTGCTTCTAAACATTTTCTTACCAAATCTTTCGCTTCTGGAAGATGGTTCAACGCGGATAAGTCGTAATCGCCACGTAACACTCGCGAGTCACGCTCGAACTTTTCTCCAAACGGGTGTTTACCTTTCGCGAGAACGAAGTGAATGACGCAACCGAGCGCGAAGATGTCTACGGCACGCGATTGGCGGCCGTTCGTAAGGCGTTCAGGCGCTTGCCAACCGGCGGTACCATCACCACCACCACCAACAGAAGAGCTTCCTCCGTTGTTATTGTTGTTATTGTTGTTTAGTATCGCACGCGTTTCAAAACTCGTGCCATCAATCAAGTTTAATTTTTTCGCGACACCCATATCTGCGAGTTTGCCACGTCCTTTCTCCGTGATGAGAATGTTCGAAGGTTTCAAATCGCGATGGACGATACCCTGAGAATGCAGCTGTTTCAAGCCTGCGGCGACGTCGCGAAGAATCCGAACGCAATCGCTGGTTGGAAAGCCGGAGGTATCCAAGAAAGGCGCAGACTCGCTCGTTTTCGCTTCCGTCGCACGCGCTTGTAACGTCGTCTCGCACCGCTCCAACGCCACGTACACGAAATCTTTATCTTCTTCCATGGCAAAACATCGCAAAATATTCGGATGTTCATCGCTCGCAATTAATGCGGCGAGCTCTTTGCGAGCGAGTTCGTGGAACTGCGCCAATAAACGCTTAACCGCGACTGATCTACCGTCGAGTTCACCGTCAAACACCACCGTTCCACAGGATCCGTAACCGAGAACCGTCGGTTTCACAATTAAGCGCCCGACTTTTATTGCACTCCTAGATGTTCCCCCATCTTCTGGGAAACCAATTATATTCTTCGATTCGTTTGCGTTTTGCGCATATTCGAGCATCTCTCTTTCACGTTGTTCTTTCATCCTTCGCTTCATCCTCTTCTTTTGCGATGGAGTGAGCGTAGGTTGTTCTAGTTGTTGACGATGGTCTTTGCCCTCTTTACTGTCATCTTCGGTTGATTTTGTTTCGCTCCTATCCGCTCCAACTAATAGTCGTCGCATGAGAAATTTCAACGAAATAGTTCCACTCGCAACGACGACGAGCGTACCCGTCATCGCGATGAAAGAAAACTGCGCAAAACTAACCTTCGAGTCAAAAGCGGTATCATCCTCCTTATCTTTCTTCTTACCACCGGGCAATAAACTTTGTTCAATTTTTCCTTTTTGCGCTTGCATTTCAACGATACCTTTCAGTTCCATTGGCATGCACGCCCAATCGTCCTCGGTTGGATTATCGCCGACGGCAAAGCTCGTCAAAGCGCTTGATTCGCCATATTTCGGCACGACTAAAGCGCCGCTACTCCCATCGACAACGGGTTCGCCTACTACACTTCTATCGCTGTGTGGTAACGCAAAGTAGCCACCCGCGTGTGCACCTACGGTGACCTCATTACTATTGTTGCCTTCACCGTTATTTCCGCTATCGCTAGTTGTTCCTAATATATTCTCGCCTCTTTCGTTGATCACTGAGAGCGGCATCGACGACGTTCGCGTAGTCCAAATGATGTTTCCAGATTCATCCACACGATTCAACACATTATTCGCGCCGATTTGTAATCTATCACCGCTCGAAGCGTCGCTTCCACCAAGATATCCCGCGTTATTGTTGTTCTTGTTGTCTCCGCCTCCGACTGGGCGCAAATCCCCGTGCGTAACGTTCCATCTCACCTTCCCCGTCACGGCATCGATCGATTTCACCGCATAATCCGTTCTCCCAAGCAATACAATCGTCCTTCCACCATTCGTATCCTCTTCGTCATCATCGTTTCCTCTCACCGACGATTCATCCTCTAAATCATCCGTCTCTGGATCATACGTCCTAACAATCTCCCCGTTCTCTGCGTCCACCGCAAACACCGTCGTCTTCCTCGTCCCAACAATCACCGCTCCATCGTTTGTCACCGACGGACTCGCTTCGACTAAATCCTTCGTGGTCACCGGCAGACGAGAAATCGAAAACTCTTGCGTTTGCTTGTTCCCGCTGCTAAAAATATCTGCCGCAGATGACAACCGACCGCGTCGCGCGACGTACAAGGATCCATCCAAACCTGGGAATACGGAACTCCCACTCCTTCTCTCGTCAGCGCTACCATCACCTCCGTCGTCGTCTTCGCCGTGTTGCTTCGACGACGACGACGACGATGACGACGACGACGACGCGTGCACCAACGCGCTCCCGGTATCGAACGACCACAAAAACTGCCCACTCCTTGCATCCACTGCAGATACCGAGCCGTCTAAAGTCGCCACGAGTAACGCGCGCTTCTTTGCAACCTCTCCACCTTTCTGGCGTTGAGAATGCTTCGTAATCGAGCTCCCTTCCGCATTCGCGTCGTTTTCAGACGCCCTCGCGAACGACGACGACGACGGCGACGCGATGCACGCGACACACAAGAGAAGAAGAATCCAAAAGAATTGTCTTCCAATTCGCGGTGCCTTTCCGCACATCCGTCGTGTTAAAGTGTACTCGTTCTCACGCGATCGCGACGCGAGACAGTCGCGACCAGCACGCAGAGAAAGAAAAAACACGCGGCATCGTTACGCGAGGCGACGTGGGTATCGTCGCGTGGGGACGCGCTACTGGTGTGAAAGTAAAAAAGAAAAAGCGATGTATTAAATTGACGCGCAATGAATGAATTTTACGACGACGACGACGAATTTTTGTTGCATTTTTTGTTGTCAAAAATCTTCTCTAAAATACAAGTAGTACTTTTTGAGGGGCTTCAAAATGACACGCGCATCATACTACGGTCATCCATCATCCTCTTCTACGCGCAACGCGTTCAAAATCTCTCCCAAACGCTTGAAGGCTTTCGAAAGCAAAGCGGATCTTTTTTCTTCTTCTTCTCCGTGGAGCACTTGAGGACCACTCTCGCACACGTGTCGTCTATCGCTCGCGACGCGCGCGCACCGTCTCAAGCGACGCTCGCGGTCGCCGCGGCGGAGAGAGGCGAGGACTCTCGCGCCTCTTCTCGAAAGAGAGAGGAGAGTAGTTGCGCAGAGTAGAATAGATTGCGGGTCGAAACTGTTTTCGATGCCATCGATGAGAATGTCGAGGGACTTGGTTTTCGCGCAGAAGTGCGCTTTGGCGACGTCGCCGGCGAAGGAGAGGTTGTGGAGGAGGAGGAGGAGTTTACGCTTGGTGAGGAGGTAGGAGGAAGGCATTTCTTCTTCTTGGTCGTCGCTCGTATGCACGGTTTCGTCGAAGATGTTGTCCACGTATTCGTAACAATCCACAAGGAGGCCAATGATATTGATTTTACACGAACGTAAGAGGAGTTTGGCGCCGTCGTCGTCAGATCCCGAGAGGACGCACAGAGCGTCGATGGCGGCGTCACACTCGATTTTCAAATCGACCCGCGAACGGTTCTTAGCGTTCGACGTTCCCGATATGGAGAATCGCGCAATCATTTCACAACATTTTTCGATGAAAATGGAACGAGATAACTGCGCTCGAGTCAACGAAAATGTGGAAAGCGACGAGAGAAGTTTCACGCCGCGTGCCATCGTCGTAGACGGGATGAACTTTTCCTCGGCAAAACTCAACGGGTCGCGAAGTCTGGATGTTTTCTCCTTTTCGCGGAAAAGGAAAGAAACAAGACGGTTGAACAAAGATGTTTCGCCACTGTTCTTCGTCGCGGTACATATGCCTCTCTTAAACTCGTCCGATTCCAGGATGAAATTGGTCACGCAGGCGAGGTATCCGTCGCGAAGTTCTGTTTTGATGCGCTTCGGAAGCGTCAACGCGGTGGTGGTTCGACCAGGAGTAAAAAGAAGAGAAAATAGTTTCTCAAAAACCAAGACGCCGTTGTATTTCCGCAAAATCGCATTTTTAATCATCACAGCTGCTTCCCAAAGTTTTGTCGAGGACCCGTTCCCCTCCTCGTCGCCGTCATTTTCTTCATCAAATATTGGCCCCGAGAAGCTGGCATGTTGCAAAACGTTTAAGCACATCGCGATGCCTTGTGCGTCGATATCTTCGCTCACCAGACGTTTCATCACGATTTCGAGAGTATTAGAACGAAGACTTTCAAACTTTGCGCTCGCGCAGTGGGCGAGGACGTTTTGAAACGCAAACGCGACTGTTGTATACAAAACATTTTGCGAAGCGTTGGTGTCGATACCTCGATTAACAATACGCGGTATAAATGCTCTCGAAAGAACGCGAGATAATCGGGCACCGAGCGGTAAACACGCGCCTTCGTTCGTGTCATTTGCTTCTGCGTTCACATCATCATCGTTTTCAATCTCTATGAGCGGCGGTGTTTTTGGCAGCATTTCATTGGCGTCATCCTCACCTTCATCATCTTCTGGATCAAACGTTAATGCATCCCTGCTCGATCTCTCGCAACTAAACATCGTCGCAATCAACGCAAACAGGCCTTGCAATGACGATGTTATCGTGGAGGTACTCGAGAGGGACATTTCGAGCAACGCACACGTCGTCTCACACAAATCTCCTCGTGCGTTTTCGTTCTCATCTCCCAAAATATTGTGCGTCCAGACGACTTTATTAGCTGAAGAACTGTTGTTGTATTCTCCGTCGAGCATAGCAGCAATGGCTAACGCTGCCGACGAAGCTGCCCTAAGCTCGCCATCAGAAATCCTCTTCGCGCGTAAACCTCTCGATTGCACAGATTTTAAAACATCAAACAACGCGTAGAATACAGGACTGTTCGGTCGCACTTTCAACCCGTTATCGCTCTCGTAATCGCCTGCGTTCAGATGCTCACCCACGATGAATAGACCGAGTAATTTCGATACATTCGCAGACGTTGCGCACCTGTGCGTGTGCACCTCACCTTCTGCAGCGGCCTTATTCATCGGTCGAAGCCAATTCTTCAAGCACATGTTAAATTCTGAAAACGCCTCCCTTGCGGTGACGACGTCGATTCGCGCGCACGCGACCATGGCGCTTGAAATGCCTCTCGCACTAAGAGCATCTGTGCCTACATGTTCTTCGAGCAGTCGAGCGAATGTGATCCAAAGCTTTCGTCTTGAAAGTAAAGAAATCATCGAGACTCGACCGCTGTTGGTATTAGAACCTGGATCTAAACTAGGCGCCTCGTCGTCAAAGAGCGATGTTTCATCTTTCGCGACGCTTGAGAGAATCTGCGCGACGCACACAGCGGCTCGATAACGAGCTATGGATGCGTTCCTTTTATCTATGGCGTGTAAACTCGCGCAATCGAACCAGGCTGATGCGAATACGATTTCTCGGGTGCGTTGGCACGAAGCGATGGCTTTCTCTGAATTAGCCGTGGTAGCATGATTATCATCGAGAAATGCTGCCGATAACATAGCGACAAAATCAAATACCAGAGCCACACACCGAGGCGATTTCGACGACGCGACTGAATTCGCCGAGCTTATTCGCGCAACAAGACTGAGCAAAATGTTCGAAGTGTTTTCAAACGATTCATCAAACTTTTCTGACCAGATTGAGGGCGAGGACGCGTTCTTGCACACCTCGATCACCGCGAGAAGGGAGGATTCCAACAATGCCTCACCGCCGCAAGCGTCGTCGAAAATACTACTCGAACGAGATCTATCTAAATGATGCACGATACTCGTCGATATGCGTTCAACGACGCGCAACAAGTCTGGAAGACACGATTCACAAAGCTCGTCCGTATGCACTGTCTTTTGTTTACTCATCGTCGTTCGTTTCGCCATCACTGCCAACGCATAGATGGAATCGCAGCACGCAACCATTGTACCGTATTCCACGCTTCCCTTCAGATCTTTTAACGCGCTCGATAAGGTGTTCGTTAACTCACTAGATTTTGCGAACACATCGACGGCGTTCAGAGACGTGTTCGATGAAAGGCGCAAAAGCGCTTCTAAACAGTCGCGCACGTCTCTCAAAACCTCTTGAAACGATAATCTTCGAATACCATTAGCGTCGCCACATCTCTCGAGCTCGCGCTCGATCGCTATGGGGTGTTTCAACCAGACCGGACGCGAATCTTCGAAAGTATTTACAGTGACGAAGTTTGGATCAACATTCTCGTTCGCTTCATTTTCACCACGGAACGGCTTGCTCATTTCCAGAAGTGCTCGGCGACACGCATGTGCGCCTACTTTTGCAACGGAATACGCTAAAAATCGAACAGCGTGCTCTTTCTCCTCGCTTTCTGTTCCCGAACTAGAAGAATAGATACTATTCAAACATCCACTTAAAAGCCTTAACATGCGTGACCAGAGCGCGGTATCTTTCATCGTCTTCGGTTTTACCAATAAAAACCGTTCCCAGGACCCAGATATGGTTTGTCGAGTACTCGCGAGCGACTTGAGCAAACAGTTACTTCCCCCGAGTGCTCGCATGATAAACATGGCATCGAGCAAACCGTGAGCATCCTCATGCGAATCCGATTGATCAAGTCTTTCCACGCAGCTCTCGATTAACGCGTCGTCAACGCGTAAAATAGAACCTTCCTCTTCCTCATCAGCGTTGTCGTAAATATCATCTATGCTAGTGAACTTCTTCTTCGAATTTTCAACGTTAAGACCTTTCGCGAATCTGGCGAGTTTCTCGGACGTGATGAAACACAATGCGTTTGCGCCAAAATCGCTGACTGACCTCGCCCCAGAAACGTTCCACGAACGCAAATAGCCTTTCAAACGAACAATTGAAGACGGATGCGCTCCGTTCGTGTTCGCGTCAATATCAGAAAGCTCTAATACGTCGTACTCGAGAAAGCATCGTTCAAAGAGTTCACACGTTTCCCCACATAAAGACGGATATCTCGCGCACGCGATAAACGCTTCCGCGATGGCGTGCGCAATCGGCAATGCATGCACTGAATAATAATAATAATGTGATTTACCTCCTTTATTTCTCGTATCATCGTCACCGCCTTGTGTGTGATGCTCTGATTGAGAGAAGATGACTTCACGTCGCCGCATGGATGCGGCATAATTGAAATGTACATCGTCGTCGTCGCAGATTTCTGCATTGGCTCTATAACTATTGCTACTACCACTACCGCTATCGCTTCTATTCTCGTACAGCGCAGACTTCAATCCCAAGGCCACGTCTGCTAAGAATAGCAGCGCTTCTCGTTTTAACGAAACCACAGAACGGTCTAAATTCAAGAAATCTTCCTCGCCTGCGTCGGCATCTTCTGCACCGTTTCTACTGTGACGACTATTCGAAGACGATACTAAAATATCGCATGCCGCTCTTACAATCCCGCTCTCCGGATTCGCGAAAGCGAACGCTTGCACCCCCCAATCGCTCAGTATATTTTCTCTCAATGCTCTCAAGACGCCAAGTAAAACGTCCACGTTCGTTGTCGTCTTCAAAGTTCGCTCGTATTGCGTTAAATGTTTCCTTAAAATATCGTATTCGTTTTTCTTTTCCTCGTCGTTGAAACTATGTTGTCGTCGTCGCGATACAAGTCTCCTCCCGAACGATCCATCCGAGCTCACGCACTTCACCATCCTCGGCACCTCGGCAATTCTATTCACCGTCTGTTCGTTCCTCGTCGATGTTCTCATCTCCTCGTCTTCGTATCTTTTCAGCCGTCTCCGAATCTCCTCCTCTTTCGCGTTGAAACTTTCTCTTACGACGTCGTACTCTTCATCTTCGTCCGTGTCATTCTCCTGATAATTCTCTCGCCCAACATTCATAACCATCGCTCGTCTTTTCGCTTTAAAATAGTGTTCAATCTCTTCGCTCATCCATTCTTTCCCGTTAGTCAATTTACAATCCATCGCTATTCGCCTCAACACGCCTTCGCCTCGTATCTTTCGCATGGTCCTTTGGAACACAAACAATTCTTGTTTGGTCGATTTTCGAACAATTGTGGTTAAAATTGCCACGATCAGACTCCTTTTACTGTCGTCTTCGCCGATGTTCGTTCTCGTTTCGGAATCCAGAGCGAGAAGCACATTCTCCAGCACGTCTTCGTTCGATGTCACCGCGAGCACTGGAAGCAAATTGTGTTTCAGTTTGAAATGTAAAGACTCCAACGCGCGTTGGCGAATGGATGGGAGCGAGTGAGTGAGCTTTGTATTCGTGAGGGCAACGAAATCGTCGCTCGCATTTCTGTCGCCCTCCTCCATGACGCCGACTCTGTCCCACCCTCGTCGCGCGCGCGCGCGTAAAGTGTTGGTCGTCAAAGAAGTAGTTTTGAGGAAGAAATTTCAAAATTGTCTCGTGAACTTTTTGTAGTGTCTTGGGTTGCGACAACAAAAATGGCGCTATACGTTAATTAATGTACACGTTCTATTATGTGCTGCACTATCTGAACGAACCGCTCGCAATGATGAGAGGGAACGCTAGGCCTAACGTTACTCTAAAAAGTATCCTCCTTAACGTGGACTGTAAAACTTCCCGACCGATATAGTCGGCGGATTCGTTCGCGGCGAATACGGAAAGGACGTAGAAGGACCATAAATAGAGAAACTTCGTTTCGTCGCCTCGTAGATATCGGACGAATTTGTAACCCAGATACCCACCTCCAACGCCTACGGTCAACGCTATGGAGGAAAGAGGGGAGACGGTGGAGTTTGTACTGGAGAGGAGACCGAATTTGACGACGAGTTTAGAACAGTATAAACTCGCGATGGAGGTAAACAAAGCTTTGGCGAACGTTTTAGAGACGCACCACAGTTTTTCCAAGCGATTGGTAAATGCGGAAAAAAGGACCCCTAGGTTGGAAGGCACTAACGAGAAAGAAGCGGCAGCGTAAGAAGCCGAGTAACAAATCTCACTCTCGTTCAACCACGCGTCTCGAATGACGTTCCATCCGTAATACACGAGCGCTCCGCAAACGACGACCAATCCTGTCCGCAAAGCATCCGCCACATCCTCCCTAAACACTTTATCCCTGTTCAGTTTCATCTTAAACTCTAAACTCTCTCTCTTCATATCATTTGTTTGTTTCGTGGTCTCGTTCGACTCTTTCTTCAGATCTAACCCGGCTAATTTCGCCGCCAACTGTTTTCGCTCCACCGATAACCGCGCCTCGCACAACGCGTTGCTCTTCTCTTTGCTCAAAACGTCTCTCATTTTCACCGAGAGCTCTAGGACTCTCAGTTCTTCCTCAGACATGTTCCGCATACTTTCTACTG
>Ga0310343_10001104_pt1 | contig 13610 bp, 10 predicted proteins | sample HC15DNA2025_MG_FD_203519 | JGI IMG/M metagenome (GOLD analysis project Ga0310343, IMG submission 203519) | Marine microbial communities from station ALOHA, North Pacific Subtropical Gyre - HC15-DNA-20-25_MG | ecosystem: Environmental > Aquatic > Marine > Oceanic | place: Pacific Ocean: North... | reverse complement strand
GCCTTCGATTTGACCTTGGATGAACCTATAAAAAGTAGTCAGTTGCCCCAAATTTGGTTCGCAATCCACGGTGCATGCACACTAACAATGATCCCTGAAACCTTTATGAGTTTCCCCACGTGGTCTGCAGCAAGTAAACGTAGTGGGGTTGCAAGTTGTGTTGATTTCAGTGCTATCTGCACCCCAATACTTCGATTACCTAAGCGAATGACTTACACCTGTCAATTTTCTGCACTGGGGCGAACATGGTGTATTGCTAAGGACTGCCCTACGCAGCACGTCATTGGCCGCAGCTTCAAAAAGATCCAGTTGATCCTCTGGTGACTTTTGAAGCGATGTCAGTAGTGCCCCATCAAATAATCCCAGTTCAGAAAGCTCCACAGTAATTGTCAACTCACCGCGCCTAAGTTTGGTGAATTCAGCATGACTATCATAATGGGCGCCGTCGCGACCGATGATGTTGTATCAATAGTTCGCGATACCTAAAAGGCCAAATAGGAGATGGTAGTACACGGACGCCGCTTTCTGCTTGAAGACCGAGTCTGCCCGAAAGTTGCGCAGGAAGTCAGCATATCTCTTTTGCATCATCTCTCCGGGACAGTAATTCCTAGCGCAGGTCATCTAGATTAGCCCTATGTGTGGCATAGGCCCCGAAGATAGACGCAGACACTTACCAAACATTCACTTCTCCCCTCCGAGAGGCCTCCAAGCACTTGCCAACACGTCCCAAACACTTGCCCAAACACTTGAATTTAGTTGAAAACACTTGCGCGCCGCAGTACCCGCACGCGCGCCGACTGCCCCGGCCCGGGCCCGGCCCTATCAGCGCCCCTGAGCCTGCCACCGCTGCAACATATAGCCACCAACGACGTGCCTTAGGCCGAACGCAGCCCTATACGCCGGGATATTCTGGTTTGTACTCCTTTTAGCCCGGGCCCCCTTTGTACCTACTAGAACCCACTAGAACCAGCCCAAACACTTACAGTTTCGTCCAAACACTCACGTCAACACAGATTCGGGCCCAAACACTTACCAAACACTCGCCAAAAGGTCTTGCGTCCTACCCTGGGCCCCATAGTGACTCGGACGTCCATAGTGCTATATCGCAGTCGCTATCGAGATGATAGTTTCAAGTCAGACACATGGTGCCTCTTTGGGCAACAATTGGTGGGTTTAGGAAACTAGAAAAGGGCATTTGCAGTCCTCTCTCTCTCTATGTGCTGCGCAGCAGCACCCGCCAGTAGACAGACCGCAATACTGGTGCCACTAGCGCTTGATGGGAGATATGCCGACAGGCCACGAACAAGCGTCCCCGTACTGCTCAAGGTAGGTATGTCTATGAGGCCGCCACAAACCACGGAGAATTCTAGAAAGGCGATAAGTGTATCCGACGGTCTGTTCTTGCGTATTCAGCTTCACATCTTGGGTTACTTCGGCGTCAATTAACGTTCAAAAGGACACGCTCTCTTATCTTAACCTAGTTATCTGGCTTGGGCGTGTTGAGAGGAAGCCCGTAAAGTCCACCAGAATAGTCAACTTTATGAGACGCGCAAAGTAATTCTAGGATTCTTGATAATTCCCTTGGTGATAGGTCATAGACTGTGTTTTGGCTGTGCATTATATTTCGAAGTAGGCGGTGGAGCCTTGGAAGTGTCAATTTGCCAAAATTCGAAAGAGCACCAATAATGAATGGGTAAAAGAAATTCTTATTGTCATCATAATGCGCCCCTTGATTAGCAAGATCAGTGTGGTCAGAACCATTTTCTTCAGAAATAGTGTCAGAATTTGAATGCTGCTGAAATTGGGACGACACAGAGTAGAGTCCTGATAATCGCTCTTCTATTACCCCGTGATTGACCCAAAAAGCCACGGTACTCTTCACACGGTGGATAGGTAAACTAGTTGTGGAAGCTAGATCGTGTAAGTTTCTACTATCATATCCATGAAAATGCAAGATAAGAATAGCATGGATTGGAGACACAACGAAAACTTTTCTATCACCAGAATCCAAATCGAGCTCTAATTGGGCGCGGCCTGTCTCCTTCAACCAAACTAGTTTTCTTGGAGTTTTGAGCGTGTTGTACATGTTGGCGAATGATTCTAGCGCAGAGTTCACACGCCTAATTGCACTATCTAAACAAGATACCTATTGGGCTGCCAGACAGACAGCAAAACGGCAAGCCACGCTGAAGCTAGCCGATGAATAGTCAGCGCACAATTAGAAAGTTCAGGCCAAAATACCTGAGAAATTACGGTGACCCGAAGGTAATCACAGGGAGCTCGTTGATTCAACCTCGTGGAATCTTCTACATCACGCAACATAATTTCACAATGATGGAGTAAGGCATCACCAAAGCGTAGCTTTAGTAGTTCCAGATTCTTCACTTCTTGTGTGGTTTCGTGCATATTAAGTTTTGTCAGTACCCTGCGATAAAAATGTCCACAAAAACACTTACGATGTTCTTACTTATCAGCTAGCATCTGCCGATACTCGTCTACAAATATTTCTCTTGTTCCATAAATGGATATCAACATAGACAGGATATCTCGCATTGTTTTTGGAATCGCATTTTGACAATTACTTGGATTTGGAACCCAATCTTCCCCTGGACTGTCGTGATTCTCATTATCAGAGTCGCAAGAGCCAAGTACCATAGATTTTGACCGATGGAGCTCCTCATATAGCTCGCCAGAGAGCTCATCAGTGAGATTGGCTACGATGCAACGAACCGTGTCCTTGCGATGTTGTAAATATTGTCTCACAGGCATAGTCACAGTATCAAGAAGAATACGACGGGGATCTAAGATACGAAGCACTTTAATGGTAGATATATACATTTCTATAATTTGCGAGGTGTTTGCTCCCAAGTGGAGCAGCCTGCGACAAAGTGTCAATCGAAGCGAACGGGCCAAGAAATGATGTTGCCGCGTGCGAGACAGCGCGTTGCAAAGCTCAACAACAGCGCATGCAGACTCTGGAAACTCGGCGATGATGTCGTAAAACTGTTTGACACGAGCACTAACGTATGTCTCAACCACAACGAGGTCCACCAGTCGCCCAAGTGCCGCTTCAGTATGCCTTTCAAACTTAGATGATAAGCTATTACGATCAATTGCAATTAGCCAAGGCAGCACTGTTGATTTTTTCCACCTCTCCAGTATATGAAGCATGGGAGTATCATACCTCTCAGCACAAATATCAAACACACAACGATCAATACCTTCGTAGAAGACCTTGTGTATTGTTTCTCTGAAAAAATGATACCAACCAAGAAAGTGGACGTTCGTCCAAAAAGAAGAAAAGGCAAGGAACTGATTGATACTTTTGACAGCCTCAGCGTTATCACACTTAAAAAAAGAGCCATGCGCCCTCATCAAGGAGGTTGTAAGGACAGTTTCGATGCACCTAACGAATCCTGTAGGCGCACGAGACAGTATCAAAGCGGAGAAGTAGTCACGTGTTGCTAAATGTTGTATTTCTTCAGTTGTAATCAGCGTCTTTAGCGCTTCACATGCCCCATCAGTAGCACGGATAATCTCCTTTGCTAACTGCTTTAAGGTGCAGCTGCCATCGTCGAAATTGACGCTAAGCCAAAATATAGACGCAGCGCGTTCGGCGTAGCTATATCTTTTGCCGCCGGCCAGGTTGTTCCAATCTGATTGAGATTTTTCGGCATATACCACCATAGGCCGTTTTTAATGTGCGGGTTGGAATACGTCTAGTCTACTAGAGTAGGGTTCCAATGTTTAACAACTTAGACGTATCTTTGAATTACCTAGCCTGAGGCTACTCCCTATCCCGAGGCCACTTCGATATCCCCTCAGGTTTGATATGGGGAAGTCGCCTCCCGCTCCTGAGATCACTCCTGCGTATTTTCCAAACCAGCCTGAGAAAGCGCACGACTCGGCGGCCTGTCCGCGTCCGCCAGGACCCGGAGTCCGACTCCGGAATCGCTTTTAATGCCCAGCGAGCCGGATACAAAGATTAGCCACATTCAAGTTCACTGGCCCGGGCAGGCTTGCCACTGCCAGTGATAGTAGACTCGGACTATGGAGCGAGAGATGATTCATCCCCCAGGGCCAGGGTGGCTTCGATAGTCACGGTTTCGCGGTCACGGTACCCCGGGGCCTGGACTGTATCATGACCGTGAGGTCGATACGCTCACCGTGACCACCGTGACTGGTGGCCGCGGCATGACGGTCACTCACAACGACCCCCCCCCCTTGCGTAACATGCCTACGTCGCGGTGCCGCCCCGATTTCCGTTGCCGTGAGGCTCCGCAGGGTTTGATATCGTAGCGCAGCTCCGATTATGGCTTCCAAAGGGTTGCACTTGTCCTCAGTCCCGAAAGTCGATTTATTTATGTCGCCGCGTACGCCGAGAACCTCGAATCGGTCTCTCGCGATGCTAAGACGGTCGCTATGATACGCCAAGATGACCGTAGCTTCGCCCGGTCGTACCAGCCTGAGGGTAGTAGCAACCGCGCGGGGGGCAGCTTCTGCGCACGCTCGGCGAGATTTCGTGCGTCTCTTTTTATGCTGAAAAGCAGAGTATCCAGCATTTCCGGGCGCTCGGGCAGGTCCAAGTGCTGGCAACTTGAAGGGGCCATCCGGCAGGGGGGAAGGGGGGGACCAGGGTGTGAGATGTGAGTGTGAGACCCGTTTGGAGGTGTAAGTGTGAGTGTGAGACCGGTCGCAGTTCTTAGATGTGAGACCCGGGCGACCGTGCGGGTCGCCGGCGCGGCGGCGCCGCGCCGGCGCGGGGCTGCTGGCGGCGCGAAAATGACTGTATTTCCGGCCATGCCTTCCAGGCTCTGAATTGGTCTGCCAAGCACGCGTGGCGGCTCTTTTGGCACTTTTGAGGCTAAATTTAGCGATTTTTAGGCAAAAAATCGTTTAAAACCCGAATTTATAGGCGTCCAGGTGTGAGATTTTGCGCTTAGATGTGAGTTTGAGGACGCTTCAGACGCCTAGGTGTGAGTGTGAGGACGGATTCCCAAGATACTGTGCCAAGGGCCAAGAGAGATCACCCGCACCCGTAGACGCAAATACGAGCATACAGGCTTGAGCATACGTACCAATTGTCGGCTGCATAGGTACTGTAGGTATCGCACAGTTTCTATCTATCTGTTGATTTAATGATTAGTTGTGCCTGTTGATTTAAGGATTAGATTGTTGTGTCTGAACCAGTGATATATGTCATTATTCAAGTTAAAGGACTGGTGGTCTACAACCCTCGGCCACCGTGAACAGTTTAGTGGCGGCGGCCTCGCAGCAGGAATCATTGATAACTCAGGAAAACCTCGAATAGTATCCGGCTCGTTGCAGGGCTGGCTACGGGTTCACAACCCATTAATGCCCAATAGAACCCCAGACAGCACAAAAAGCCTACTGTTGGAAGTCCGTCTGGATGCTCCAATCTATCAACTCAAAGTTGGCCGTGCACACGCAATAGCTGTCTTACATCCTAGTAAACTAAGGGTATGCACATGCTCGGCGCGCACCAATCAGGGCTCGAGTATCGAAACTTCTCATTTGGAGCTAACTGCGCAATATATTCACGACTTCGAAGTGACGAATATTGGAACGCATGCTTTCTCTATGTGTCTGGGCTCATTTGGGGGGAGTACTGATCGAGAGATGATCCTGGTCCAGCATATGGATGGCCACGTTACAATATACGATTACGATGTTATATCAGCGAAGTTTGCATACTTTGAACTGCATCGTAAGGATTATCGCTGCTTTATTTAGGTTGAAATACTCTGCCACTGCTTCCAGGATTGTTTAGCGCCAGGACCGATCGAGTATGTCCAATCTGCAGATGCATTCGTAACAAGTAACGTGGCCATGTCGATTGCTTGTTATAAGTTTCAGGTCTTTCAAGTTGTAATTTGTGCTCAGATGTCTACCAACTTACGAACTAGGCACTAGCACATTCCACTAATCAAGACAAGTCAGCCTCACTTCAAACTAGTGGAACCTTAATTGAAGCCAAAGACAAATGTGTCGTCTTGCCTTGTAACAGCAATAAAACCAGGCGAGTTGTGACAGCAGATTGGATATGTAATGTTGGTGAGCTAATTCTTTCATTTGGCATCGCCCACGTAAGGATGACTTCAATATGTGATGACAGCGCATGTGAAATACATAATGCGCATGTAGACTCTGTTCCCAGGTCAGATTGTTGCTCTTGGCGAGCATACTCTATTTATTGTATCAGTGGACGGTGTTCTGCAAGCCTCCAAACTGATGGATTTCCATCCCACGTCATTATGCATCTGCCCTACATTTGGAATTGAGGCATGGCCACGAGTACTTGAATAAAAACATCACTAGTTGTAATCTTGCAGTATTTAGGTACTGGAACAATGCGCATCGGAAATGAATAGTAGCCCTCACGTCTGTTGTGATGTTGATAATATCATTGTTTATGGTTCTGATGCTCGTGTCTATGTGCTAAATTCCGCACTGCAAGTTATTTGGGTTGCGTGTGGTGGCGTGAGTAAGCCTCTTTCCATTTCTTTGTTTAGCGTTGGCTGGCAGCGCCTTAAGTATTGGTTCACTGTCTACATGCCTGCTACCAGGTACTATGCACTACGTTAACAAAGGCTGGCATGATGTTGGTTGTGCAAAGCAACGTGTTATTTCAGCTGCATTACTGCATCTGATTGTTGACTAGGTACTAGATGACACTGGCAATGTGATGACACAGCGCGCAACCCATCGTGATCAATAATTTCGAAAATAATAGCTAATCCTCAGTTTAGGTTTCTTGGTACGGAACCGGTGTCAAAAGTGCCGCTTAATAAGCTGTCAGCTATTCAAGTCGCCCCCTCTGCTACTGTAAGAGAGTTCTTGTCTTTGCGCAAAGAAGCGACTAGTCCCAGGACTGAGGAGATTTCTGCCGCACGTTTGTTTATTAGAGCTCGGGCCGCTCGGGCTCAAAGGGATATAACCAAATACCAATTTGATCAAAAGCGGTGCTTTGAGGCCTCTGCCAGCAATGAGATCATCAAAAGTAGCAAGATTGGTGTGCAAAATTCAAACATCCAATACTCGGCGTTGATTAGGTTGTATGCAGAAACGCCAGGGGTTTCAAACGAGGGGCCTTGGAGTAAAAAACCTGTTGAGCGTGTCACCACAAGTGCACTACTATTCGCTTCCTGCTCCGGCGAAAGTGCGTTCCCTAAGGCTTTTGTCACGGTTAATTCACCTTCATGGGTGCACATGCCGAAAGTTACGATGGTCACTGATGTTGGTCGCGAGACATCGAAGCCACACTGGTTAGAGTTTTTCTTTTATGCCCAAAAGCCATTTCCAGCCGCCACCATGCGAGTTGCAGCCATCGCCAAATATCGATCGACAGAGAGTCACATTAAATTTGCGTCCGTGGCTCTTCGACTTCCTCTGGCCCTGAACTGTCGTTTGCAATCAACACCACAATCTCAACGGGCCGCCTATAAAATTACACTAGATACAGACAAGGAAGCAGCCAAACGCAGTGCACGATGTCCCAGGTTTAGGAGACCAACACTTAATTATGTTTTAGGTTGAAATGTTTGATCTTTTCGCAGACATGCTTCTTCAAACAGACATGAAATCAAAAGAATTAAGATTCGCTGCCCAGCAAGCCATTTCTTTTGAGTTCCACTTCACAACAGATGATTTATTACCCACAGCAATAGCCAAACCATCCCCTAAAGTACAGGTAACTGGCACTTTGATTGTATCCAGGCATACTAGTAGTTATAGCATTCAGAGCACTGCTCTTCCTGCTCTCTGGCTGCTTACAAATGAGCTGTGCACTAGGCTACAATGCCGATGGTACGATAGGGGTGGTGTAAAAATCTCGTATAAGGAACCTCTTCCTCTGTCTGACTATTTTGCTTCGGTAGATGATCATCATGCAACTCGAGTTGCTTTACGTATCGCAGAGTCCGCCTTAAACGACGCGTCTCATCAGTTTCGAACAATAGAAAAACGCTTACTTATTCGTTTCAAGGATGGTCGCCCTGTACAGATCAATCACCTAAGCTTGTTGATGCGGCAAACACATCATAACTTGCAGCGACTAGCCTCGATTATCCAACACGCTCAATTAGAGCGACGAAGGAGCGCAAGCATATTGGCTTGCTCTACCAATCTTCTTGTTTCTCTGATGCACTTTCATTTTGGACTCTCCGCGAAGAAAATCGCAAATATCTCAAGTCACATGAATCCTGATGTTGTCTCTCTTAACCTGGCCGCGCGTGAAGTTGGGCTGGCTGGCTGGGAAGAGGTTGCGGATATGTCAATGGCTTTCTTGCTAAAGAACAATATCATGAGACGCGCATCTAAGAGTACGCCAATAAAACCAGCTGTTCAAGCAGCAACATTGGCTTTCCCGTCGACGACAGATACGCTTAAGAAAAGAATCGCAATTATCTGTCATAAACTTGATCCCGTAAAGTAGTATCCAGAAGCAGCGATCGCTGTTCGACTTACTGACAATGCGAAGTCAGATGAATTTAATCTGCAGTCGGCATGTCCACACGAATCAATGCTTTTTTTTGCCTTCTCTGTGGCCAACGTAGTTTCACAGTCAGACTACTCCAAAGTGGTGCGCATAGCCTGTATTGCCAACGCCCACAGAGTCCAGCCAAGCTCCAAGGCCCAAAAAAAAACAGACCACAATGGCATCAAGGAGCCCAACAAAATCGCTTATATGCAAATAGTCTTGGCCTTCTGAGGCCCTCGTACCAGTGACGTGGGTCAGATGCTTCGTCACAAAGAGTTAGGCATTCTGATCTGGCAAGTAAGGACCATGCCTACCTATTACCTCCTCGCCACTCCGCTCGGCTAGCGTCGGCCGGGTCCACCGTGGACGCGACTTGCTGCGCACTGGCAGCCTGAGAGCCCGAGAGAGAGAGATGATGATATAAGTTGAGTGCTTTTTTACACCACTGTTTTGATTTTAGAGGCCAATTAAGCCCTATTCGCTGCGTTCATAGGACAATCGGCCTCTAATCAAAAAAGGTTCACGATGTAAAAAAGCACTCAACTTATATCATCATCGAGAAAGTCCGAGTCGAAGTGAGAGTCGCTTATCATGATTGAGCTCTCAGGCTACTAGCAGCCCCTCTAGCACGCCGGGTCCCCCCCCCGAGTTGCGTAGGGAGAGGTAGGGTCCCAATCCGCCAGTGACTGTATTCTTGCTAACTTGAAGTTATTACTAGTAGAATTACTGCCATTCAGCTCCGAGTCCCGCCCATTAACATATCCCTCCGACTGGCCGTCGCAGATGCCGTCGCACACAATTGTCGTGACCAATTGGGACTAGTCGGCCGAGCCGTCGTTCTCAGCGAGCGGGGTGGTGGATGAGCCGTCGGCGTAGCCAACGACGTACGCCGAGAGAGCCTGGGATTTAGCTGCGTCGTGCCGTTAGGTTCCAATATCTAGAGGACACGTACCGCCCATTGGTGCCCAATAGAGAGAAGTCCCTACCTAGTGGTAACCGTGACCGGCCATTGTCGCTTAGTTAACTCTTTCACTATTACCAAGTCGACCATGTAACCTCACTCACGGCGTAGTCTACGAGCTTGTGTTGCCGAGCTTGTGTTGCACACGCATACGTCGAGTACTATGATACACCGGGTGCCTCCGCCATGCCCGCAGGCCCAGGCTTGCTAGAGGTCCTCAAAACATTCTGAAGCCTGATTAGTTTCCCATTTTGCTTACTTCAATTTAATTAAGCTTATTGCATGTAGAAGCAAGAAGCTTACTTTTTATTCAGCGTTTTGCATTTAGATAATTGATTATGAAACTTTATATGTCCAGGGTGGGTTAATCGGCTTTTACTACAGAGTAAATGTGACATATAAACGCAAATGTGGCATGGAACCCAACAGCTCCCAGCATAAGAAAGAAGGCATAAGAGATTATAGCCATGTAGCCAAAGTAGAAACTCCCCTGGATCATACCTTTCATGCTTGACCGATGAAAAAAATAAAAGAAGGAGTAAGCGTATATGAAGGCGCCCGTCGACCCACCGCAGATAAGAGAACGCCACCACCACCGATAGTCCTCACGTGCCAGTTGAAAGTAGGCTAGCGAAACTGTAATGAAAGCGGTTACCTACATTATCGCATTCGGAAATACATCCAGATTTTCTATCTCTACACAGGGACATTGCAATGATTAGCATGATAAACGCAAGGAACAGAATTCCAAAAAGGGTATAGATTTTATGGCCCCACAACGAAGCAAATATGTAATGAAGTTCAATGTAAATAGCACTGAAAGGCAGAAAACCAGCCATGAACCTAGAAACTCAACAAACTTAACTATTTGTCGTGGGCCTTAAGGCACGCAGGAGAGACATTTGCGCCGCTGGGGTACGGAACCACGGTGCATCTGTGGGAATCTCACGGGGAAGACGGGTGGTGCGACACGGAGCATTGAAATCCGACGACAGCTGCCTCCCAAGTATAGCACCACCCAGGGTAAGCGGGAGTGCAACAAGGCCATAGAGAGCAGTGATTATAAAAACAGCAACTACGGGCAGAGCAGCGGATGAACCATGTGCGAGAGCTACTGAATTAACCCATGTAAAGACAAGTACCAGTGGAATAGGAAAGACAGTGGCTGTCACAAGTGCATTTGAAAGCCATGCTTTACCGCCAATTTGACGGTAGAGGCGCGCAGACACGAAGCCGCCAATGGGCGCCGTACATGCATATAGAATGATCATGGCTGTAAGAATGGCACCACGTTTCGTAGGCACAATACAGTTCGATATCGCGCAGATCAAAAGCAACAAGGTAACACACAGGAGATGTGCACCCGCACCAAGCAGGGCCGTAAGTCCATTGGCAAAGGGGGGAAATCGAAAAACATCTCCATTGATCAATTTCCAACCTGTTTCTTCCTCCCCGATTTCATCCTCTTCTACCTCCATGTAGCGCGAGAAATCATTTTTAAGCACGCGCATCATGATGATTGTTAGGAACGCAGTCAGCAACAACACAAGAACGAAAGAGTTGATGATTGACAGCCAGTGAATTTCAAAAGTTCCTGGTAGGAATCTTGAATCATGATAACGCGACATCCTCGAACCCCATTTTAGATCTAGCCGAGCCAGCCACTCGACACTGTAGGAAAAAGCGACTTCAGTGCCATCAAACTCCTCGGTGATATCTACTTTGCGCTGTGGATTTGTGGATACATTCACTGACACCACTTGATCAGTGTTATATCCAATTGAAAAATGGAGGTGAGGGTAGATGTAGCGTCTAACCGTCTCTAGATGCCCTAAAAGTACATCCTCGCCCTCTACTTCACCAATATACCCCCACATGGGTAGATCTTCGATGAACATTTCGAAGTAATAATCATTCTCAATCGCGTGCGTAAACATTCTCAATTCGGCTTGAGAGAAAGATTGTTCGCACAAGAGACGCCATGGTACATTGTCTAGAAAAGTAATTTCGTACGGCGAAACAACCTTCCGATCCCCTACGAGTCGCTCACCAAAGTCTTCGCGTCTTCTTTTTTTGGTGCGAGAGCAGAACGGTAGCGAGTAGTACTCGTACGTCTCAGACGGATTGTTGAAAGGACCGACCTACACATTGAAAGTTGTGTGACAATCCAACATTGGCCTAAACCTTACCTTGTTTGCAATCACTTGCAGGGGCTCATGCGCAGCATAATGTGCACCCAATGAGGCCTCCGCAAGCGGAGAAAGCCCGAAAACCAGCAAGGCTATCAACGAGCAATGCTTCATTGTCGAAACGTCCCGGTTGGCCTTACTTCCCGCTAGCCTGTGTCCCGCTAGCCAGTGTCCCTCGAGGGACGCTGGGATACTTGCAGACTTGCAGAGACGTGGACTTCGAGCGCGCTACACGAGAGAGGTCGCCATGGCCCGCACCAGATACAAACTGCCCTCGCAGACTTAGATGCGCCGCCGGGTGGGTCGCGCCGCCCAGAGACTGGGCCCGGCTCGGAGTCTCAAGCCCCGAGAGCCTGCTGATGCCGGCGGGTACCAGCGGCGTAGCACCCTGCGAGAGCTCCTGCGAGCTAGTGACTCTAGGCGACCCAAACTAAACAACCACGCGGACCAGAGAACCCCACGACTGGCATCCGAGTCATGATGAGTCGACACGGTCGCTCCGAATCTATAACTTGAATGTTGGGACTTCCCTGGTGCTTACTTCGGGGGGGGCTTTATCCACCCCTTTTCTACACCCCTTTGGGGAGATTAGAGTTGGGGACGATTAGAGTAAAAAGATCTTAGTGGCCCGCCCCCCAATACGTTACCAGTTGCGGTTCCTTCGCCGACCTCAGGGTGTCGCATTTGCGTATCCACCCCACCCCACGCCATAGGTATACAGGGCCCTCAGGAGGCCAAATTGCCTGCATAGGGCAAATGCTGATCAAATGCCAGTGATGGTCACAGGCAGAAAATGACAACATCATAGGGTCCGAATTTTAGCTTACATCACTTTCTACTCAATAGTCGTCGCCACCACCATCACCGCCAAACATGTCCATGCCGCCACCCATGTCAATCTCCTCCTCCTCCTCCTCCTCTTTCGGTTCTTCAGCCGTCGTTGTGTTTTTCGCACCGCCGCCGTCACTAGCAGATACGAAAGCTGATGGATCAGCGAGATAAGCTTTGAAAGGACCAGCCTTGCCAAAAGAATATCCCTCACACTCCACTGCAATTGCCACTAGAGTTTTAAAGCAGGTTGCGATGGAGTGGGGCGCCGAACAAATAGACGGGTAACTAGTTTGCAGACACACTGAGGAAATGGCGCCGAGAGCATTACCGAACTTGAAAAACAGGTCATCATCAGTAAGATCAAGGACTTTGACATCAAATATGGACCCATTGTCATAAACGTCTGTAATCACCAGGCCATAGTCAAAAGGATTAATGTGGAGCTTTTGGAGGAGAACGGCCTCTGAGTTACCCACCTTGTCACCAGCCTTGAGCAGATTTACTGGGGACGTAATTTCAATGCGTCCCTTCACAATTTTGGTTGCTATCTGTAGGGTCTGGAAGAAATTGGTTTGACCCGGATCACAATCCGTTGGACCCGGAGGAACCACAACGTCGATTGGTGCAATGGCACCGACACGTGCGGGGGCGGGCACGCGGTTGTCTTCGATTAGCTCGCGCACCTTACCGAGATCACCATTCGTGAACACGAATCCAATATTGCCCATGATCTTCGGCAGTAGCATCTCATACGGGTGGCCTGGGTTTTTAGCAAGGTAGGCGCTGACGACCTTGCGCATCATGGTATTTTTGCCCATGAGCACAACAGCCTCCCCCCTAAGAGCCATGCGGATTTGCTGGAACTGCTTCGACCCAACGTTGTCACAAGACACGATGAAGATTCTAGAGTACGCATCAAGGAGGCCCTCCATCTTGCCAAAATACTCCTGCTTGCGCTCCCGTGAGAGACCCATGTCGCCGAATTCGAGCGACCAACGCCTCACTAGTAAGTAGCCTCCTTTTGCAGACCCTTCGAGATATAGGCCTAAAGCTGTCGACTTCGAAACCCGCGAGCGTCTGAGGCCCGGGGCTCTTCGGCAATTGATTTATCCTAAGCCTTGTCGTAACT
>Ga0310343_10001101_pt1 | contig 13618 bp, 14 predicted proteins | sample HC15DNA2025_MG_FD_203519 | JGI IMG/M metagenome (GOLD analysis project Ga0310343, IMG submission 203519) | Marine microbial communities from station ALOHA, North Pacific Subtropical Gyre - HC15-DNA-20-25_MG | ecosystem: Environmental > Aquatic > Marine > Oceanic | place: Pacific Ocean: North... | reverse complement strand
TTGCAGCAGTGTCAAGAAAGTTAATTCCATTGTCTAGTGCAGTATTTAATATTTCGTCAGCTGTGTCATACTCTGCTGAACCTAACTGAAACCCAACTTGAGCCAGTCCTAAACCAAGCTTACTAACTTTCGCTCCTGTTTTACCAAAAACACTATTCTCCATAATTATTTTCCTCCATTAAACAAAATTGCAAAAAGAACGAAAGTTCTTTTTGCAATTTTGACTTTATATAAAAAATATATAAATATGAACTATGAAGCTTTACCAATCTTGAACATTTTAGTTCCACATTTGGGACAAGTTCCTTGAGTAGCTGGTCTACCATTTTTCATAGTTATTTGTTGGGGATTAGACATAGTCTGCTTCCCCTTGCATTTCATGCAATATGCTTCCATGTTTCCTCCAATTGAAACCTTAGTTTTATTTGGATAATAACTTTATATACTATTCAAAATAAAAATACCATATTGAATTATGTTTATTTTACTCTAAAACAAGTATAAAGACCTCTTTTCCTGTAATTTAGATAAATTACCCCTAATTTTTTTAAATTGTTAAAATATAATTTATACGTACAAAAAATACAATTAATATATTGAAAAACACTGAATCTATACTGAAAAACATTGAAAACCTAAAAAAATCTGCTTCTGATGAAATAAATGATAATTCTCAAAAATCTAATCTTGAGGATTGGAGAATTAAGTATTTAGGTAGAAACGGAGAATTATCTTCTTTGATGAAAATTATGAAAGATATTTCCCCAGATGAAAAAAGAATTATTGGACCAAAACTTAATCAATTAAAGAGTGACCTAAATCTTTTGTTTGAATCATTTCAGTTGAATAATTCACAAACTCAAAAACATGCAGACAATTTTGATATAACCCTTCCTGGACGAAATATTTCACATGGAACTTTACACCCGACAACTTTGATCATAAGAGAAATTTGTGATGCTTTTAGATCAATGGGATTTCAAATCCATGAAGGAAATGAAATTGAAACAGAAAAATATAATTTTGATTTATTGAATATACCTGATGATCACCCTGCTAGAGATCAATGGGATACTATTTGGCTTAATTTAACAAATAATGACAATAATTATTTACTAAGAACTCATACATCACCCATGCAAGCAAGAATAATGGAAAAAAATAATCCTCCTATAAGGGTTGTTGTGCCTGGAAAATGTTACAGATATGAGGCAACTGATGCGACTCATGAATGGGAATTCCATCAAATAGAAGGCCTTGCAATTGATAAAAATATATCATTTTCCGAATTGAAAGGAACTTTATATCAAATGGCAAGAAAAATTTTTGGATCAGATCAACAGGTTAGATTTCGATGTGACTTTTTCCCTTTTGTTGAACCAGGTGTTGATATGTCAATTTTGTGGGAAGGACGATGGATTGAGATTCTAGGTGCAGGTATGGTGCATCCAAAAGTCTTAAAAGGAGTTGGATATGATCCAAATGAATATAGCGGATTTGCATTTGGTATAGGTCCTGAAAGAGTTTCAATGCTAAAAAATAAAATAAAAGATATTAGGAATTTTCATGCAAATGATTTGAGATTTCTAAGTCAATTTGTGAATTAAATTTTATGAAGTTATCAATAAACTGGTTAAAAGATTACATAAGCTTAAATAAATCTGTTAATGAAATAGCTGACTCATTAACTATGATAGGCAATGAAGTTGAAGAGATTATTACAACTGGAGATATTCCCGGAGTAATCGTAGCTGAAATCAAAGAAATTATTCCTCATCCCAATGCAGATAAACTGCAGTTAGCTAAAATTTATGATGGGAAAAATACTCTAAGTGTTGTTTGCGGAGCACCAAATATTAAAGAAGGGCAAAAAATATTTCTTGCAACTATTGGAACCAATCTACCTGATCCAAATAATAATAGTTATTTTGAAATAAAAAAATCAAAGATAAGAGGAGAATTATCTGAGGGTATGATTTGCTCAGAAAAAGAATTGGGAATAAGCGATGATCATGAAGGCATAATGGTCTTACCAAATGATTATGAATTAGGAGTATCTATAAGCAATTATTACTCAGAGACTATTTTAGATATTGATGTTACACCAAATAGAGTAGATTGTCTTTCAGTTGTTGGTTTAGCTAGAGATTTATCCGCAAAATTCTCTCAGAGATTAAACTTTGATTATCAAGTAAATTATCCAATTGAAGAAAAAACTTCAATGATAGCAATTGAGGATAAAGATATATGCTCTAGGTATTCAGGAATTCAAATTGAGTCTGTAAATATTAAGGAATCTCCAGATTGGCTAAAAAAAAGATTAATTTCAATCGGTGAAAGACCAATAAACAATATTGTAGATATTACTAATTATGTAATGTTTGAAATAGGCCAGCCCCTTCATGCTTTTGATCAAGATAAAATCGATGCAAGCAAGATATATGTAAGAAAATCAAAATCCAAAGAAAAAATACTCACTTTAGATGGACAGCACAGGGAACTTCCCAAGGATAGTATAGTTATTGCTGATAAAAAATCTCCAATTGGCTTAGCAGGAATAATGGGAGGAAAAAGCTCAGAAATAACATCTGATACCACTAATGTGTTTTTAGAAGCGGCCAACTTTAATTCGTCTATGATAAGATCCACCTCAAAAAAATTAGGATTATCCACAGAAGCTTCAATGCGTTTTGAAAGAAATCTTGATCCAAAACTTGCAATCTATGGTCTATCTAGAGCAGCAGATTTGATAGTAGAACTTGCTGGTGGCAAAATTAATCAGAAAATTCAAGACAACTATCCCCTAAAGACTAACGATCAAAAAATTATTCTCAATAAAGACAAACTAAGAAACCATTTAGGCTTAGATATATCCAATAATCAAATTGATCAAACACTAGATAACTTAAATTTTCATTCTACTTTTGATGAAATCAATCAAATCTGGGAAGTAGAAAAACCTTTTTGGAGGACAGATATTCAAATTCCAGAGGATATTCATGAAGAGATCGCAAGAATTATTGGATATGATGAAATTCCATTAACTTACTTGTCAGGAAGTGTGCCAAAATGGGAACCAAATAAATCTTTAGATATCAAATATCTTTCTCAGGACCTTATGGTTGGTGCAGGATTAAGTGAAGCAATTTCCTACTCAGCAATTTCAGAAAATCAACTCTCTTTTACTCCAAATATATTTGATTTAGGAGAAAAGATAACTTTGACTAATCCTATTTCTAAAGAATATTCAATACTTCGAAAAAGTCTTATACCTTCTCTAATTTCAGCAGCCTCAAGAAATTCCAACAATTGGAAAGGGCCAATAAAGCTTTTTGAAATAGGAAATGTTTTTTTTGAATTAGATTCAAAGGTTATTGAAAAAACTATGCTCTCAGGAATATTAACAGGACCCAGACAAGAAATTTCATTGAATTCTGAATCTTCCAAATTAAATTATTTTGACATTAAGGGTATAGTAGAAATGCTTTCCAAGAATCTATATTTCGATTTTGAAGTAAAAGAATCAAATGATAAGTTATTTTCTGAAAAATCCGCAATAATTTATAATCGAAATATAGATGAAAATATTGGTTGTATGGGTGAGCTATCTAAAGAAACAATAGAAAAAAATAATTTTTCATCCTCCGAGGTAATTATTTTTGAAATAGACCTATCGAAAGTAATTAAGTGTCAAAATAAGTTTATTTATAAGGATTTTTCTCAGTACCCGCAGGCTCATAGAGATTTATCTCTGATTATTGATAGATCTGTAAAATTTTCTCAAATTAAGGAGATTATTTATGGTGAAAACCTAGTTGAAGATTGCTTGATTTTTGATATTTATGAAGGTAATGAAATTCCTAGTGAGAAACGAAGTATTTCTATAAGAGTAAATTATCAATCTCCCAGAGAAACTTTGTCTTCAAAAAAACTTGAAAAAATAGAAAAAAATATTTTATCCAAACTTGAAAAAAAATTAGGTATATACATTAGAGAGTAATAATGATAAAGAAGAGAAAATCTCATTACCATGCTGATATGCTTTCAGTTGAAGAAGCAAGAGAGAAAATATTATCTGTATTTAATAAATTAGAAGAAATAAGTGTTAATCTTGAAAATAGTCTTGGTTATGTTATTTCAAAAGACGTAGTTTCGAAAATAAATGTTCCTCCTTGGGATAACTCAGCTATGGATGGTTATGCTGTTTTACAGAAAGACGTTAAGAAAGCTTCAAATGATAATATTGTCTATTTAAATGTTATCGAAGAAATTGCTGCAGGTAATATGCCTAAAAAGTCTATTTCATTAGGGCAAGCATCTAGAATTATGACTGGAGCACCTGTACCAGATGGAGCTAATGCAGTAGTTCCATTTGAAGATACAGATGAAAATCAATCAAAATCTAAAGAAAAAATAGGAATAAAAATTGATGTAGTTGATTTTGAAAATATTAGAAAATGCGGAGAAGATATTTCTGAGGGGGATAAAGTAATAACGAAGGGTACAGAAATAACACCTGCAGTAGTGGGAGTACTTGCATCCATTGGGTACGACCAAATTCAAGTATATAGAAAGCCAAAAGTAGGTATTTTATCCACAGGAAACGAATTAATTGAACCTGGTGAAAAACTAGAAAAAGGAAAAATATATAATTCAAATTCTTCGACAATTGCATCTCTTACTAAACAATACGGAGGAGAAATAAAATCTCAAACCCACTCTGAAGATACTATAGAGGATTTAGAAAAAAAACTTTATAACTTCCATGATGTAGATCTGATTGTAACTTCTGCAGGAGTATCTAAAGGAGATTATGATGTAGTAAAAGATGTTCTTAGTAAAAATGGAGACATGAACTTTTGGTCTGTAAATATGAGGCCTGCTAAGCCCCTAGCATTTGGACAAATAGTTATCAATGGTAGGGAAATACCCTTAATAGGCCTTCCAGGTAATCCTGTGAGTGCTATGATAGCTTTTGAAAAGTTTGGGAGGTATGCTATTGATAAGATGAGTGGAAAAAAAATCAAGCATCGCCCCATTATTAGGGCAACTCTGACTGAAGATATACATAACTATGATGGAAGAAGACTTTATGCAAGGGTTAAGGTTTCTAGAGAAGATTCAAAAATTATTGCAACTCCATTAAAAAATCAAAGCTCTGGTGTACTTACATCAATGTTTTTATCAAATGGTTTAGCTATTTGTCCTTCAGGAACTGATATACTTAAAAAGGACCAAAAGATTGATGTAGAAATGTTTGGTTGGAAAGAAGATATTTCCGAAATACTAAACTAAATAAGGTAATAATATGGCAACAACAGAAAAAGAAGACATAAAAACTGAGGATAAATTTATTGTTGATTTTGAAGCTTTTGAAAAATCTCAATTATCTATTAATTTCATAATAATTGAAAAGTTTTTTGATATTTCTGAAAGAAAAAGCCTGATTTCATTATCGACAAAAGAATTGTTAGCTAAAGTGAAAGATATAGACAAGGATCTTGATGAAAAATCAGAGGATCATCTATTGAAGAAATTTGTTTTACCTGGTACATCACTCATAGAAGCCGTTTTTAGGATCCTTATTCTGAATCAGAATAAGGGGATGTCTATTTCTCAGATGGAAGAAAAGCTCAAGATTGCTTGGGCTACTGTTATATATCTAAAATCTTATACTCATGAAACTATTTCAAAAATGCTTCTTTCTGAAAATGAATATTTTATATGCAAACAAGATTAATTGATATATTTTCTTGAATTGATAGTTTGATTGTGTGACCATTTGAAAAAGAGAACTGCTAAGGTTCCTAAGAAAATAGCATTTCCAGGAAGCCACATTATTAATCCTCCAATTTTTTGATCTTCTATGGCCTCTATCCCAAACAATCTAGGTATATTTTCACCATAAATTACTCCGTCAGCAAGTGTTATAAATGCAGCTACAACCGCAGTAGGTGTAACTGCTAATAGTAGGTAAACCATTCTTACAGCTAAATTTATTTTTTTGGATCCTAAACTTAGTCCTATAACTGGCCACCAAAATAAAATTCCACCTAAAAAAAAGAATAAGTGCTCGGTGTAATGAATCAAATCAAAATTTAGAGCTAAATTGAAAAAAACGGGAAGATGCCAAGTCCATAAAGAGATCACATAAAAAATCAATGTAAATTTTGGAGAAGTGATTTTTCCTAAAATTTTTCTTATGAAACTTTTGGGTCTTAAGAAATCTGCTAAACCAATTCTTATTACTCTTGGAAAAAACCAAATGTTAGCAGAAAAAAATAAACCAGAGAGTAATAAGGGGGGAACAATCATAATCATAATGAGATGTTGGATCATATGAATCCAAAATGTTTCTTCATATTGTGCAAAAGGTCCTACAAGGGCAATTAGTAAAAAAACATAAGCAAAAAAGCCTCTGATAAATTTTAAGATTTGACCCTTTGATTTATTGTTATTAATCAATTTGTAGGAACCGATTATGTAGATGGAGAAAGCTGTGATTAATAAAAAGAAAAAATTAGAGCTTAGGTTCCACTCTAAAAAGAAATCTATTGTTGAAATTTCATTATTCAATTTGACTTTGTCTGATCATCCGCCAAAACCATGAAATGCTGATAAAAGAACAAATAATGAAAATATGAAAACACCAATTACCATACATGTCACAAATATATATGAGAATAATTTATGATCGAATCTAAGATGCATAAAAAATGCTACAACTAAAATAAATTTTATTATAGAAAACCCAAGCATTGCAGGGACTAAAATATATCTTAATCCTTCTTGATCAAACCACCAAACTTCAACAAGAGTTATTATTCCAAGAATAGCTGCTATAACCCAGTAGTAAGCTGGGCCCGCATGACCCTTACCTGAAGTAATCCAGACAATAAAATCTTTTGTTTTTTGAATGAAACTTCCAAATGGATGTTCGTTTTGAGGGTTTGCTTCAGCTTCTGATGTTTTTGGTATTTTCCACCAACCATTTCCATCATGATGAAATAAATCTTTTATTAGAGACAAAATAATTACTCCTATCTAGTATGCAGCTTCCCATGGTATTCCACCAGGAGGGACTCCATCTCCAGCTGTTATTAAGTATAATAATCCAAAAATTATAATCCATACAATATCAACGAAATGCCAATATAGTCCTGCTATCTCTAAATCTACAGCATTATCACTTGTCAAGTTACCATTATATTCGTTGTAAAGTAAGAACCCTAACCATAATATTCCTAATGAAACATGGGCACCATGTAAACTTGTTAGGGTAAAAAAGGTAGATCCAAACAAATTAACTTGAGGAGTCATTCCAATATGAGCAAAGTGACTAAATTCATAAACTTGAAAACCCATAAAGATTAATCCCATTATAATAACTGCAAACAACCAAAATTTAGCTAATCCCATTTTTGATTCTTTTAAATAATGTAATGCTAGCACAATCCCCAATGAACTCATCAAGAGCACAAACGTACTAACAGTGGTTATTGGTATATCTAGTGTATCTGCGGGATATGGTCCATTCAAGCTTTTATTTCGATAAGCCATGAATGTTCCAATAAAAGTTCCGAAAAACATTACGTCTGAACCAAGAAATGCCCACATTAGTAATTTTTTATTACTTACTCCTGTAGAGTTATTAATCTCTTCTCCATGATGTATTGTTATGTTATCGCTTGACATTATTCCTTCTTTCTAATGATGGCTTTCATCATGGGGTTCATTTACTGGCTCCGTAGACCAACCTATACATCCCCAAAAAACTAGTATTAATCCTATTGTTACTAGAGCATAAGTGTAAATTACGCCTAAAGCAGCTATAGATAATCCTATCCCAATAAATAGAGGATAATATGACAGATCAGGTAAATGAATATCATCTTCATTAACTTTTGAAGTGTCTTCAACTTTAGCCTTAGGTTCTAATGAACCTTTTGGACTACCTTCTAAAAGACTAGGATATTTTTTATACCACCAGTCATCCACATGAGAAACTTCAGGAAGTTTTGCAAAATTATAATGAGGAGGAGGAGATGATATTGACCATTCTAAAGTTCTTCCATCCCAAGGATCACCTGGAGCATTAACTCTTTTTTTCATTGAATAAATTACATTGAATATAAATAATGAAACTGATAAGGCAATAATAAAACCGCCTAGAGTGGCTGCTAAATTAGAAACTTCCCAACCCATATTATCTGCATAGGTATATATTCTTCTAGGCATACCATCAAGTCCAACCCAGTGCATAGGAGCAAACTGAAGATTAAAACCTATCAACATTAGTATAAAATTAATTTTTCCAATTTTATCGTTCAAGAAATATCCAAAAAACTTAGGCCACCAAAAATATAGTCCAGAAAATATTGCAAAAATTGCTCCTCCAAATAAAACATAATGGAAATGTGCAACAACATAGTAAGTATCTTGTTGTTGAGCATCAGATGGAGATACAGCATGAGTTACACCTGATAGTCCCCCAATAGTGAACATTGCGATAAAACCTATTGAAAATAGCATAGATGTAGTAAATCTTATCGATCCACCCCAAAGAGTTGCCATCCAGTTAAATATTTTTACACCCGTAGGTACAGCAATTAACATTGTAGAAATTGTAAATGCTGTATTTGCTGCCGGACCTAATCCAACAGTAAACATATGGTGACTCCATACAAACCATCCCATAAATCCAATACCTGCTCCAGAAAACACTATGAAGCTGTACCCAAATAGGGGCTTTCTGGAAAAAGTAGGTAAAACTTCAGAAACAATACCCATAGCAGGTAGTATCAAAATATAAACTTCAGGATGTCCAAATAACCAAAAGATATGTTGCCAAAAAATAGGATCTCCACCAGCTTCAGAGTTGAAAAAATTAGTTCCATAAACTCTATCAGCAGTCATTTGGATCCCAGCCACACCAAGTACAGGAAGTGCCAAGACGATCAGAATTGAAGTGATAAAGGTCATCCAAGTAAATACAGGCATTTTCATCATAGACATTCCAGGAGCCCTCATGTTTATGATAGTTACAATAAAATTCAAACCAGCAGCTATCGATGCTATTCCAAGAACGTTTAGCCCCATAACCCAATATGTCATTCCATGACCAGGGTTAAACTGAACAGTTGAGTTAGGAGGATAACCGAACCAACCACCATTAGGTGCTCCTCCGGTGAACCAGCTAATATTCATGAGGATTGAACCAAAAATAAAAACCCATAAACTTAGAGCATTAAGTCTTGGAAACGCTACATCTCTGGCACCAATTTGAAGAGGAATCAGCCAGTTAAAAAATGCAGCAGAAAGAGGCATTACCACTAGAAATACCATAGTTGTCCCATGCATAGTAAATAATTGATTATAGAGTTCTGGGCTTATAATTCCAGATTCAGCGTGTGAAAGTTGAACTCTTATAAGTAAAGCTTCAATTCCACCCATAATAAACCAAAAGAATGAAACTATTCCATACATTGTTCCTATTTTTTTATGATCAACTGTTCCTAACCAGGACCAAATACCGTAATGTGACATTGGTCTTGGAAATATTCTTGGTATTTGGAATTGTTTTGGTTTACTTATTGTACTCAAATTACACCTCTTTTATTTATTATAAGTAGCTGAGCTTTCTAGAGAAGGCTTAAGACTTAATAAATATTTTGCTATTTGATTTATTTCTTCGTTTGAGAGTTGGCTTTCATCTCTATATATTGCAGCATGATTTTTCATTCTAGTTCCAATTTTGATTTCATCTGGATTTTCAATCCATTTAACTAAATTTTCTAGATTATTTTCTTTTATTCCAGCAGCAATAGTTATTCTATTTCCATAATGAGTTAGATTTGGAGCTGAAACAATTGCGGAATTTTCCTTATCTTTTTTCCATTCTTCCCACCTATTATATTGAGATGTTATTTCTTTCGTATAAGCACCTTTTTTATATGAATCATAAGTATGACACATACTACAGTTTCCAACAAAAAGCTTTCTTCCTTCATCTTCATCTGAACCTGATGCTAACTTAGCAGGGGGAGTTCTCATTTCATCAAGCCAACTTTGATAATCTTCTGGTGTATGTACTATAACTCTAAATCTCATCATTGCGTGCGCAATTCCACAGAATTCAGCACATTGTCCATAATATAATCCGGGTTCGTCTGCTTTTATATATATTTGATTTTCATGATTAGGCACCATATCCACTTTACCAGCTATTTTAGGGATCCAAAAAGAGTGAAGAACGTCTTGAGATCGGAGGTTTACAATTACATCTTTATCTTCAGGAAGATGTAGTTCATTAGCAGTTATGACTTCCTCTGAAGGGTATTTGAATTCAAACCACCATTGATGGCCGACTGCTTCAATTACCAGAGAATCTTCTTCTTCTGGCATTACTTGTGTCTCCCATATTGCTAAAACAGTAGGTATAGCTATAATTACAACAATAATTGCAGGAATTATTGTCCATGTTATTTCAAGCTTTAGATTTCCATGAGTTTGAACGGGAAGTTTGTCATCTTTCTTTCTATACTTGAAAGTGAGATATATAATTCCTCCCTCAACAATAATAAACACTACAACAGCAATCCAAAAAGTGAACATGAATAAGTTTTTTTGGAGTTCAGCTATAGGTCCTTGAGGATCAAACGTAGATTGAGGACTGTCTGAGTTACAAGCCATTGCAAATAGCAATAATGAAAACATCAAACCAAGCCCAAATATAGATTTAATTCTCTTATACATATAATTTTTTGGATTTAGATAAATCTAAATAATTTAATATTAAATATATTGTAAGATTTTTTACTGTTTTAGACATCAAGAATTATAGCATTTATTGAGTTTTATTGTAATTATCAAAAAAAACATAATAAAAAATATTTATGAGAATATTAGTTGCCACTACAAATTTAGGGAAAATAAAGGAGTTTCAAGATATATTTCCATCTAAAATAAAAATATTAAGTCTCCAAGATCTTAATATTGATATAGATGTTGTTGAATATGGAGAGACTTTTCGTGAGAATGCCTTAATAAAAGCTAAACAGTACTACAGTATATCTAAAATTCCAACTATTTCTGAAGATTCAGGTTTGGTAATTGATTATTTGAAGGGTGAGCCGGGAATATTCTCAGCAAGATATGGTGGCAAAAACTTAAGTGATGATCAGAGAGTAGATTTAGTTCTAAGAAATATGAATGGAGTTGAATCTATCCAAAGAAGTGCTAGATTTATATCTGTCATATGCGGGATAGGATTTTTTAAAGAACCTCTTTTTTCAAAAGGTGTAATGGAAGGATTTATTTCTGATACTAAAAATGGAATAAATGGTTTTGGTTATGATCCTATATTTATTCCATTGGGTAAAAATGAAACAACAGCATCAATGTCAAAAGATGAAAAAAACGTTATCTCGCATAGAAGGAAGTCAATAGATAAATTTCTTAAAATGCTTAATACAGATAATATTATTTAAATGATGAAAAATATTTTTGATAAATACAACAGACCAGTTAGAGATTTAAGAATTTCAGTTACAGACCGATGTAATTTTCGATGTACATATTGTATGCCCAAGGAAGTTTATGGAGAAGCTTTTAAATTTTTGCCAAAAGAAGAATTGCTTGATTTTGGTGAAATAGAAAAAATTGCTAAGAGTTTTGCAGCCTTAGGAGTTACAAAAATAAGAATAACAGGGGGAGAACCTCTGGTTAGAAAAAATATTGAAGATTTAATATCAAAACTTTCAAGAATAAATGGTATAGAAGATATAGCTATGACTACAAATGGTTATTTACTTGAACCAAAAATTGACTCTCTTTTAGAAGCAGGACTAAATAGAATTACTGTTTCTCTTGATGCTATAGATGAGATTACATTTAAAAAAATGAGTGACCAAGATTTTGATGTGAATAAAGTTTTGTCGGCGATAGAAACAGCTAACAAAAAAGGATTTGATCAAATAAAGATTAATTGTGTAGTTCAAAAGAATGTTAATGAACATTCAATTATTGACCTTATAAACTATACTAAAGGATCAAATAATATTGTTAGATTTATAGAGTATATGGACGTTGGTAATCTCAATGGATGGGAATTATCACAGGTTGTATCAGTTAAGGATATTCTACAAATCATTGAGAAGGAATATAAAGTAAAACCATTAGAAGAAAATTATCAAGGTGAAGTTGCTAAAAGATATATTCTAGAAGACTACTCAACTGAATTTGGATTTATAAGTTCTGTTTCAAAACCGTTTTGCTCAACTTGTACAAGAGCTAGAATAACAATGGATGGTAAATTAGTAACTTGTCTTTTTGCAAATGGTGGATTTGACTTAAGAAAACCACTAAGAGATGGCTGCTCTCAGAAAGAATTGCATAAAATTATTACGGGGGTATGGCTGGATAGAAATGATAGATATTCAGAAATTAGGCATAAACTGTCTACAAAAAATCATAAAAAAATTGAGATGTTTCAGATTGGTGGTTAGAAAATAATGTTAGAAGAGATAACAATTTTTTCCGATGGATCATCACTTGGTAATCCAGGCCCTGGAGGATATGGAGTAATTATGAGATGGAAAGACCAGGAAATAAAAATTTCTGAAGGATTCAGAAAAACAACTAATAATCGGATGGAACTTCTAGGTCCGATAACTGCTCTGAAAAAATTAAAAAAACCTCAAAATGTCCTAATCACAACTGATTCAAGATATGTCATTGATGGCATTGAAAAAGGTTGGGCAAAAAAATGGAAGCAAAATAACTGGATGAGAGATAAGAAAAATAAAGCATTAAATTCTGATCTTTGGGAGCTACTAATTGATCAATGTGATTATCATCTTAATGTAAAGTTTATATGGGTAAAAGGGCATAAAGGCCATGCTGAAAATGAGGAATGTGATTTGTTAGCTAAAGAAGCAGCAATGTCTAGTGATCTTAAGATTGATGAAGTCTTTGAGTTGAAGGGATTAGAATAATGGAACAAGATAAATTATCACATCTTGATAAAGATGGATCAGCAAATATGGTAGATATTTCTGAAAAAAATATAACTACTAGGTCTGCATTTGCGTCATGTATTGTATTTCTTTCAGAAAAAGCATATCAATTAGTCAAAAAAAATCAGATTGAAAAAGGCAATGTGCTGAATATTGCTAAAATTGCTGCAATTTCTGCTTCAAAAAAAACCCATGATTTGATTCCACTATGTCATCAAATACCACTTAGCAAGGTTGATGTTGAATTTATATTAAATGATAAAAAAAATACTATTAAAATTCAATCTACAGCTTTAACTGATTGGAAAACAGGTGTTGAAATGGAAGCTTTAACAGCAGTTTCAATTGCGTCTTTAACGATTTATGATATGTGTAAATCAGTAGATAAAAGTATAAAGATAACAGATATTAAACTAGATAAAAAAACTGGTGGAAAATCAGGGCCCTATATTAGAAAATAAATTTTTATAGAATATTTTTTTCTAACACTTTTTATATAACAGTTCGATATGTAAAATGTTAAACTAGTTGTTAATAATTATGGCTACGTAGCTCAGGGGTTAGAGCGAGCGCTTCATAAGCGTTAGGCCGGTGGTTCAATT
>Ga0310343_10001100_pt1 | contig 13618 bp, 2 predicted proteins | sample HC15DNA2025_MG_FD_203519 | JGI IMG/M metagenome (GOLD analysis project Ga0310343, IMG submission 203519) | Marine microbial communities from station ALOHA, North Pacific Subtropical Gyre - HC15-DNA-20-25_MG | ecosystem: Environmental > Aquatic > Marine > Oceanic | place: Pacific Ocean: North... | reverse complement strand
GTGGTCATGGTGAATTTGTAAAGGGAGTCTGGGTATCTGCAAAGAGTATACCTGGTCGTGCCTTCTATTTTGAGACTTATTTGCCCGAATATGCTGCAATGTTCGATAAATTACCCATTTCTGCGTTTACAACAGACCCTGAGACACCAACTCCTGATATGACACTGCATAATTTGCAGTTTTGGAACTGTATGGACTATGGAGTTGTTGCAGTTCAGAAGCAATTTATAGGTTCGATGCACTATGAGGTCTATACAAGAGACTTTGGAACACAAACTGGCACGTATATTTGTACTTTAGATAATTATCACCAAGATGTAGACGCAATCGACTACTCAACAAGTGAACAACCTGCCGAACACAAATCTCATAACCTCTTAGAATTGGATAATGGACAATTTTGCCTCTATCCAAACAACAGAATGCGTATCTATGATAACAGTATTACACCCGAAACACCTAAAATGCCCGATTTTAAGGTATCAACTGTGTACTATCAGGTAGAAAATGGTCATGATCGTGATGGATTGGGTTCTGAAGAGAATTATTTCTGGAAAACAGCAAAAGAAAGGTCTGTTGACCTTAATTTATATGAAGAAGAGGTAATTGATATGAATGTAGGTGCAGGAAATACAGCAATTGAGAAGAAAAGAGCACCTTTTGAACCAGAATTGGGATAAATAATAACATTTACAAAAAAGTGTCATAAATAAAACAGGAAAACTCTTGTTAATATGGCAATAAAGCGGATTTCAAGGGCATTTAAGGACATAAGTTTGTCTTTTACCCCTCATCCAGTTACAAAAGACCTCACAATTCTCAAAAATGAGAATGCAATTAAGAAGTCTGTAAGAAATTTAGTACAAACTATCCCTACGGAGAGGTTTTTTAACTCTGCAATAGGGTCTGAGGTTCGTGATAGCCTATTTGAGTTTGTAGATTTTGGTACTGCGTCTGTAATTCAGAACCAAATTCAAATTACTCTTGAAAACTTTGAACCTAGAATAGATGATGTGACAGTTGAGGTACAACCAAAACCAGATACTTACGAATTTGAGGTAACTGTATTCTTTACTATAGTCGGACAGGACATTCCTACACAAGAATTCACATTCATGCTCGAAGCAACAAGATAAATGCCTTTTACTAAGTTTACAAACCTCGATTTCGATCAAATTAAGACCTCTATCAAAGATTATCTCCGTGCAAACTCTGATTTTACAGATTTTGACTTTGAAGGGTCTAATTTTTCGGTTTTAATTGACACTTTAGCATATAATACGTATATTACGGCGTTTAATTCCAATATGATCGTGAATGAGTCGTTCTTAGACTCTGCAACAGTGCGTGAAAATGTTGTTTCTCTTGCACGAAACATTGGATATGTACCAAGATCAAGGACTGCTGCACAAGCAACGGTCTCTTTTGACGTTACAACTGCTGGAAATACACCAACTCTTACTTTAAGGGCTGGTATAATCTGTGTTGGTTCTGCAAATGATACTTCATATGTGTTTTCAATCCCAGAAACAATTACAACAACAACTACTCAAAATGTAAATGCATCTGGTAACATAGTAAGTAGCACTGGATCATTTAATGATATTATCATATATCAAGGAACGTATCTATCAAAGAGTTTTATAGTAGATGGATCACTAGATCAAAGATTTATACTTGAAAATTCATTTATTGACACCTCAACCATCAAAGTTTATGTAAAAGGTGCTTCTGATACTGGTTTGGGAAGAGAATATGGTAGAGTCGATAATATATTGAATATTAATAATACTTCAGAGACTTATTTAATACAAGAAATTACTGATGAGAGATATGAATTACTATTTGGTGATGGGGTATTTGGTAAGAAGTTAGAAAATGATGCTGTTATCAATGTTTCTTACATTGTCACGGATGGAACCGAAGGAAATGGTCCTGCTACCTTTACATATGCGGGAAGCACTGTATCCTCATCAAATCAAGTTTCATTACCAACAGTTACACCAGCAATTACAACCACCACAGCGGCATCTAATGGGGGTAATATTGAGTCAATTGACTCTATTAAGTATTTTGCACCTAGACTTTATTCATCACAGTACAGAGCAGTTACAGCAAGGGATTACGAGTCTGTAATACAACAAATATATCCAAATACAGAGTCAGTTTCTGTTGTTGGTGGTGAAGAATTAGATCCACCAGAGTTTGGAACAGTATTCATTACAATAAAACCAAAAAATGGTGAATTTGTGTCTGATTTTGATAAACAGGGAATATTATCTAATTTAAAAGGATATACTCTTGCAGGAATTAATCAGAAAATACTTGATCTTAAACTACTTTATGTTGAATTGGATGCAAATGTTTACTATGATCAATCAAAAGTAACAACTGTATCTGAGTTAAAAACAAGTATCACAAATGGACTTATAACTTATGCTTCATCAACTGATTTAAATAAATTTGGTGGAAGATTTAAGTATAGTAAGATGTTGAACGTAATTGACACTATTGATGATGCAATTACGTCAAACATAACAACAGTAAAGATTAGAAGAAATCTTAAAGCACTAACAAATCAATTTGCTCAGTATGAATTATGTTATGGTAATCAATTCCACATTAATCCATCAGGTAGGAATATAAAAAGCACTGGATTTACTATTCAAGGACAAGTTGATACTGTATATTTTACAGATATACCAAATAAACTTGCTGATGGCACTTTAGATGGAAGTGGAAAGGGTGTATTAGCAATCGTAAAAGGTGATACTGAATTTTCTGGTTCTTTAGTTGTTGCTTCTGCTGGAATTGTTGATTATATGAAAGGTGAGGTTATCATATCAACAGTGAACATTACTTCTACACAAAGAGATAATAATATTATTGAAATACAAGCATTTCCTGAGTCAAATGATGTAATTGGATTAAAAGATTTATATTTGAGTTTCGCAGTTGGAGATAGCAATATAAATATGGTTAAAGACACAATTACTTCTGGTGAACAGATATCTGGTGTCGGGTATAAGACTACATCAAGTTATGCAAATGGAGCACTGGTAAGAGGATAATATGATAACCACTGGAATTGATAAAAGAGTCAAAGTCCAACAGATAATTGAAAATCAAGTACCTGAGTTTTTAATATCTGAAAGCCCAAAGGCAGTCGATTTTTTAAAGCAATACTATATTTCTCAGGAATATCAAGGAGGTCCGATTGACCTTACTGATAATCTTGATCAGTACATAAAATTAGATAATTTAACTCCCGAAGTTATTGTAGGGGAAACAAAGTTAACAAGTGGTATTACAACTACTTCGACAACTGTAAATGTTAGTAGTACAAAGGGTTTTCCAAAAGAATTTGGTCTTTTTAAGATTGAAAATGAAGTTGTAACATATACTGGTATTACTACTAATAGTTTTACTGGTTGTATTCGTGGTTTTAGTGGTATAACAACTTATCATGCAGAAAATAATCCTTCAGAATTAGTATTTTCAGACTCATTAGCAATTAATCATGAAAATGATGCTACTGTTATTAATTTAAGTGCATTATTTCTTAAAGAATTTTATAAAAAAACAAAAAAACTACTTACACCTGGTTTAGAGAACGTAAATTTTGTTAATAATCTAGATGTAAGTAATTTTATTAAAAATTCAAAGTCATTATATCAATCAAAAGGTACAGAAGAGTCATTTAGAATATTATTCAATGTTTTATATAACGAAACTCCTAAAATTTTAGATTTAGAGCAATATTTAATAAAACCATCAACAGCAGAGTTTATAAGAAGAGAAGTGGTTCTTGCTGAAGCACTTTCTGGAAATCCAATCCATTTGGTTGGCCAAACAATTATAAAATCAACTGATAGTGCAACAAGAGCATCAATATCCGAAGTTGAACCATTAACAAGGAAAGGAAAAGTATATTACAAAATTGGTTTATTTGTTGGATTTAATGATGTTGATTTAATTGAAGGTACATTTAATGTAAGTCCCAAAACAAAGGTAATTGGTAATGTTTCTGTAGGATCATCTGTTATAACAGTTGATTCTACTGTTGGATTTGGTGCTACTGGAACATTAGTATCTGGAATTAGTACAAATATCTACTATAGTGATAAATCAGTTAACCAATTTTTTGGATGTCAGAATATTGTAGGTGTTATAACTTCAACTGATGATATTAGATCAGAAGAATTTTATTATGGATATGAAAATGGTGATTTAACAAAGGAAGTAAAATTAAGACTAACTGGTGTATTATCTAAATTTGTTCCAACTTCAGATATTCGTTTACTAACGCAGGGTGAGAATATAACAGTTAGAAATGTTGGTGAAAAAATACTTAATCCAGTCGAGGATAGAACGAAGAAACAAATATTTGCTAATTCGTGGATTTATAACACATCTTCAAGGTTTATAGTTGAAAATATATTTGGTGCTAATATTGTCTTAACTACAAGAGATATAGACAAATCAAGTTTAAAAATTGGTGATAATATTGAAGTATTATTCAGAAATGAAGAAGAGGTAGTTGCTACTGGTACAGTTGGTAATATTAACGTAGATACCTCAACAATTTCAATAAACAATTTAACTTTATTGTCAAATATCACAACATTACCAGATCCAAATCGTGAGTATGATTTAAGAAGAGTTATTAATCGTGTTTCAAGTACATCAACAGATGTTGATTTTGGTCAGAATATTTTAACATCAGACGTAACTAATGTTTATAATGATATGGATGAAAACTTTTATGTTGCATCTAATTCATTACCTTCATATCAAATAACTACAGAATTACCAAAATCAATAATACCAGAAGCTGTTGCTGGAAATGAATTGCCAAATTCTGGTTATAATCCTAATACTTTAAAATATAGCATTATATCTTTTCCAAATCCAGTTCCATTTATAACTGGTGATGAAGTTTTTTATACTGCACAAGGTACAGTTTTACCAAATTTACCAGAAGGTTCATATTTTGTTGAAGTTTTATCAAATACAAACCAAATTAGACTATATCGTTCCAGATCATTTATTCCAATAAATGATTTTATTGAATTTGAAGCATTACAACCAGGATCTGGTACACATACCTTTTCTTTAGTTGGAATACTTGAACAAGAGATAGCATCACAAAAATTACTTAAAAAGTTTCCTCTTAACCCAAATCTATCAAATTCAACATCTGTTAAGACAACACCAGGATCAACAGGACTATTAGTTAATGGTGTTGAGGTAACAAATTACAAATCAGAAGATAAAATTTATTTTGGACCATTAGATAGAGTTACATTGTTAAATGGTGGAAGGGATTATGATGTAATAAATCCACCAGAAATAACATTATCAGGACCAGGTGTTGGAAATACAACTGCTTTAATTAGACCTGTACTTTCTGGTAGTATACAGGATGTTCAAGTTGATCCACAAAATTTTGGTATTAATAGAGTAATAACTGCAACTATTGAGGGTGGTAATGGTGATGGTGCTATCTTAGAACCAGTTCTATTTGAAAGAAAAAGAGAAATAAGTTTTGATGCCAGATTAATGTCAGATTCTGGTGGTGTAGATAACGTAAATGAAACTATAACTTTCCAAGATAGACATAATCTAATAAACGGACAACCACTTGTATATGATCGAAATGATAATCCACCTTTGGGTATAGGTTCGTTTACTGGATCAGATGCAGGAACATCTATTGTTGGTGTAGGTACTACAACTCTTGTAAACACTGCAACTTATTATCCAGAAATTGTAAATACAAGTACAATAAAATTATATCAAACTCTTGGTGATTTAAATGCAGGTATAAACACAGTTGGATTTACAACAACTAATAAAATAGGTGTACATAAATTTAAGTCATACTATAATGAAAAAACTTTACATGATATACAAGTAATAGATGGTGGAAGTGGATATGAAAATAGACAGGTATTTGTAAAACCAACAGGGATTAATACAGTAACTAATACTATTCATTTTGATGATCATGGATTTAACGATGGTGATAAGATTGTTTATGCGACTGCTGTTGGTATAGGATCGACATTACCAACTACAATTTCTGGTTTATCTACAGCAACTGGCATCACTACTACTACTAATTTTTATAAAGTATTAAAAGTAAATGATGATGCATTTAGACTTACAAATGCTGGTCTTGGTGGAACTATAACAACAGAATTTGAAAGAAAGGATTATATTAAGTTTTCAGATCAGGGAACAGGTTTCCAAGTATTTAAATATCCAGATATTATTTTAAATTTAAAATATGAATTATCACATGCAGGTGTAGGAACAATTACTGCAACTCCTGTTGTTAGAGGACCTATTACTGATATATTATTATATGATAAAGGATCTGGTTATGGTTCTGACATATTAAATCTTGAAAAATCTGTAGATGTAAAAATTAAAACTGGTAAAGATGCTGAGTTAAAACCGATTGTAACAGACGGTAAGATTACTTTAGTTGAAATACAAACAAAGGGTAGAGAATACTCCTCTGCACCCGATTTAGAGGTGGTAGGAATAGGAACTGGACTTGGTGCAAAATTAAGAGCTGTTGTAAAAGATGGTAGAATTGAAGAAGTAATTATTTTAGAGGGTGGTTTACAGTATCAACAAAATAAAACAGAAATTAAAGTTATTCCACCAGGAACAGGATCAAAGATAGAGGTAGGTGTTAGAGGATTAACAGTAAATACATTTGAAAGATATGGAAGTGAAGCTTTACTTGAAACAAATAACAAACTTCAATATTCTATGGTTGGGTATTCAACTCAGATTGGAGAAGGTACTTTCGGTGATACTGGTACAGGTCATTCACCAATAATTGGTTGGGCATATGATGGAAATCCAATATATGGACCATATGGATATAGTGATTCAACAGATGATAATTCAGCTGTTAAAATACTAACTTCTGGATATATTTTAGATCCAAATAGTGTTATTAATAGACCAAGCCAATTTAGTAATGGATTTTTTATTGAAGATTATAGATTTACTAACGCAGGAGATTTAGATCAACATAATGGTAGATATGGAAGAACCCCAGAATTTCCTAATGGAACATATGCATATTTTGTGGGTATTAATTCCAATTCACAATTACCAGTTTTCCCATATTTTATTGGTCATACTTACAGAGCAAATCCATTAACTGAAAACTTTAATATAAATCAAACAACATTTGATTTTGGTAATTCTAATTTAATACGTAACACTTATCCATATAAAGTTTCTGATGCATTTGCAGATAATGATTTTATTATTGAATCTAATGAAATAACAAAACAATCAACTGTTGTAGAATCTACTACAGCTGGATCTATAGATTCAATCCAAATTATTAATGCTGGAGATAATTATAAAGTTGGTGATTCTGCAATATTTGATAATACAAACACAAATGGTGGTGGTCTAAGTGTATCTGTTAGAAGTGTATCTGGTAAAGAGGTTGAATCAATCAATACCACTGTTGATACTTACAATGCAACTTTTATTTGGAGAGATCCATCTCATGTAGCAGCATATATTTCAACTGCTCCCAGTTTAAATGCACATGATAATGTCATCATATCAGGTTTAAGTACAACTGCAATTAAAGGACTATCTGGATCACATAAAATTGGTATTGATACAGCTCAAACAGTTCTATACCAAGAAGTTCCAAATTCAACAACAACTGGTATTGTGACTGATATCTATGTTGCAAATATACCAGAAAATATTTCTATTGGTAGTAGTATTGGTATAGGTACAGAGAAATTACTTGTTTTAAATACATTTACTCAAAATAATGTATTAAGAGTTCAAAGGGGTTTATCAAGTGGTATACATTCCGTATCAACACCAGTATCTCTCATACCTAATTTCTTTAATATTCCACTTCAAACTCAAGTATTTGATTCAAAATTAAATGATCAAGTATACTTCAATCCACATGAGTCAATTGGTGTAGGTACAGCTGTTGGTTTAGGGTCAACTGCAACATCAACATTGGGTGATTTAGTAAGTGTTGTTTCAACTCCAACTCGTAGTATAAGACTACCAAATCATCCATTTAAAACGAATCAAAGAGTAACATTAACAAAACCAGGTAAATTTAAAGGTCAAGTAGGATATGCACTAACAGTTTCTAAAGATGATGGAGTAACAACATTCAATATACCAGAAACAGGAAATAGTCAGGACGTATATGTCATCAAAAAATCTAAAGATTATATTGGTATTGTAACTCAGGTTGGATTAACGACTACCTCTGATGGATTAGCATTTGTTGGTGATACAACTGTTGGAAATGGTAGTTTTGAATATCTATTTGAGAGTAATTTTGACCAAGTAACTGGAACTTTACAGAGAATTGACGCAGTAGTTTCAGTATCGACTGCACATGGTTTACGTGATACTGATATCATAAATTTATCAGTTAATCCTAATCAATCAGTTGGAATAGGAACATCAACTCAAATAGATCTTAGATTTGATCCAGATACTCATAATTTATTAGTTAATCCATTTACCGTTGCATCTAGTGGAGTTACAACTGCATCTAATAACTTCAATTCTACTGCCCATAATTTAAATACTGGTGATAAGGTTCAATATATTTCAACTTCTGTAACAGAAGGTTTAACAAATCAGGAAACCTATTACGTTTTTAAAGTTGATGATAATAATTTTAAATTAGGTGAAACTTATAATGATGTTAATAGTAATCCAGCTAATATTATTGAATTAACTTCAACTGGTGGTGCTACAGGAAGTAAGCATGAATTCTCTTTGATTAATCCTCCAATACCTATTTTAAGAGATAATAATTTAGTATTTGGAGTAGGACATACATCTTTATTAGGATATGAACTTAATATTTACCATGATAAAGACTATAAGAATCAATTTGTATCAGTTGGAAATACAACTAATCTTCAAGTCATAGGTGTAGGAACAGTTGGTGTTACATCGACTGCAACTGTTACAGTTAATTATTCAGATAATAATCCTTTAAATTTATATTATAATATTAAAAAATCTGGTTTTATTAGTACTTCTGATACAGATGTTGTTAATTATAATAAAATTCATTATTTAAATAGTGATTATAGTGGGGAATATTCAGTATTTAATGTTCCACCTCTTGTGGGTGTATCATATACATCTTTCAGTATATCAATACCAAAAGTTCCAGAAAAACTATCATATACATCAGCAGAAACTAGTGTATTAAAATATTCTACAAAATCACCAAGAGTAAAAGGTCCTATTGATAAAGTAAGTATTGATTTTGGTGGATTGGGATATGATAGTTTACCGTCTTTTGTAAGTGTTGCATCTACGCAAGGAACAAATGCTACATTGTTACCAGATTCAACAAATATAAACAGAGTAGATGATATTAGGATTTTAAATCCAGGTTTTGAATATTCATCAGATCCAACTCTTAAACCTGAAGCATTTATTTCTCCTGTTATTTCAATAATAAATGCTGATACTATATCAAATATCGAAGTAATTGAAGGTGGTAGAAATTATACTTCACCACCTGATTTGAAAATTATTAATCCAATTACTAGAGAGGAAGTTGGTTCTGCTACATTAAATGCTTCCATTGTAAGTAATTCTTTAAATAGTGTAGATATTGTTGTACCACCTAAAGGGTTACAATCAATAACACATGAAATATTTACAGTAAATAATGATAATGGGTCTACAGTTAATAGATTAGTATACACCGCAACAGGTGTTTCTGCTGGATTATGTACATGTACATTAGTAACTCCTGTATTGGGTTTTTCTACTCCACCATTTGCAGTAGATGAAGAGATATTTGTAGAGGGTCTTCAAAAACATGGAAATACTGGAACAGGATTTAATTCCGATGACAATGGATTTAAGTTCTTCAAAGTAACAGCTGTAAGTAATACTAATCCTGCAACAGTTAGTTTTAATTTATCTAATATTACTTCAGATCCAGGCATTGCAAAAACTATTCAAAATTCTTATGGAACTGTAATAAGTAAAGATGATTATCCACAATTTAAAGTTACTCAGGAAAATTCTAAGTTTAGTGTTGGTGAAAAATTATTAGCTTTTGTAGGAACTTCATATATCCCTGTAGATTTAAAAGTTTCTATATCCACTAATGAGTTTATAAAAATTGAAGAATTAATACCAGGTGCTTTTAATTTGGTTGGGGGTCAACTCATAAAAGGATTTGTATCTGGCACCATAGCAACAATCAATAATATATCAAAAAATTCTGGAAGATTTGATATAAGTTATTCATTAAGACAGGATCAGGGTTGGAATGATGATATTGGTAAATTAAGTCAAGATTATCAAAGAGTTCCAGATAATGATTATTATCAAAACTTATCTTACAGTGTAAAAAGTTCAGTAACCTATGATACTTTAGTTAGTTCTGTAAATAGATTACTTCATACTAGTGGACTTAAGAATTTTGCAGATGTAGGAATAACATCTATTACCAATGCAGGTATTACAACCTCAAGTTTTGCAGATACTCTTGCATTAGACTTTATAGATCAGAAGAGAGTTGATACGATTAATAATTTTGATTTTGCATTAGATATTGATACAGATGCTGGAAAATCTAAGTTTCTTAAATTAAAAAATACAAAATTATCTCCTTATATTGAATGTAAAACAAATCGTGTTTTAGAGATAGATGATATAAGTTCATTATTTAAGAGCACTGCTACAACTTTAACTCAGTTTTTAGATTTATCAATCAATGCAAGATATGCAACATTCTTAGTACAGATTAAAGATCCAAATACAGGAAATACTCAAATATCAGATATTATCATATTTAAAGATGATCTTAATATGTACACTGCTGAGAGATCAAAAGTTCATACAACTCCATCAGAATTAGGTACAATACTTGGACAAATGGATACATCGAAGAATGTATCTTTAAAATTTACCCCAGATGATCCAGAAAATAATGATTATGATATTAAGATACTTCAGACTTCATTTAATACAAATTTAACAGGTATTGGAACTCAATCAATAGGTTTCATAAACTTATCTGGTATAAACACCACAGTAGCAACAGCAACTACTTCTACAATAATATCAACTGATATTAATAATACAGACGCATTTTTTGCATCTATTGAAGTAAATGATCTTAATACAGATGAAACTAATTTTGTTGATTTATATCTAACACATGATGGATCATCTTCATACATTGCAGAATTTTATTCAGACACTGAGAATGCTGCAATATCTAATTTTATAGGAACATTTACCTCAGAAATTAATTCAAATATTCTATCTTTAAAATTTGAAAATGATCAACCAAATGAAGTTTTAGTTAGATCAAGAATAATTGGTATTGGTACAACAGCATCAGGTATTGGAACTTACAGATTTAAAAACTTAGGTCAATTAGATGGCACTGAAAAAACTGTTAGATTTGAATCAAACTTTTCAAATGTATCAACAGCATCTACAATTGCAACATTTTTAGAGAATAAAATTTCCACACTAAAAGGATTTGTAAGAGTTTCAAGTGGATCTACAAGTGCTCTTCATCAAGTTTTAGTTGCACATGATTCTACCGATTCACACTCTGTTCAATATCCATTCTTATCAATAGGTAGTACATCAGGTATAGGAACATTTTCTTCAACATTAGTTGGTAATGATTTAAATCTTAATTTCCATCCAGATCCTCTTTATACTGGTGGAACTAATAGTGTTCAAGTACAAGTATTTACAGAAGCAATCTATACTGAACTTGATTTATTAAATACACCACCTAATTTACAATACGGAACGGTTTCAGAATCTTTATTAATAGCACAATATGATGCATTAAATGGTTCAAGATCTAATAAAACAAGTTTTGTTCTTCAAAGTGATTTAACACCTATATTCCAGAAACAATTTAATCCAACAGATACTGCAAGTTTAGATCCATCAACGGGTATATTCACAATAAAGGATCATTTCTTTGAAACTGGTGAAAGATTAGCATATGCACCTGGTTCAACATTTGAAGGTGTATCATTAACTGGAATTGCAACTGCTGGTGGTACTTTGGGTTCTGAAGTATATGCTATTAGATTAACAAAAGATACATTTAAAATATCAAAATCTCGTCCCGATGCTGTAGCAGGTATTGCGGTTACATTTACTGGAACAGGTTCTGGTAATGCTCATGAATTTGAGATGTTCAAGAAAAATGAGAAGGCATTAATATCAATTGATGGTGTAATACAATCTCCTATGGCATTTACACCAATAACCACTGATCTTGAATATAATATTACAAATACACAAACATTATTCAGTGTAACTGGTATTTCTTCAATACAATCAAATGACATTATTAAAATAAATGATGAATTTATGAAGATAACCAATGTTGGTTTAGGAACTACATCAGTTGGTCCGATAACTGAAACTGGATCTGTAAAAGTTTTAAAAGTAGAGAGAGGTGCAATAGGATCTGCAGCTACAAACCATAGTTCTGGTGCAACAACTAGATTGTTCTCTGGTGGTTATAATATTGTTGATAGTACACTTCATCTAACTGATCCACCAAAAGGAGATGCAAATGCTACACAAAAGACACAAGCAAATTTAGATCCTGTTAGATCAACCTTTAATGGAAGAGTATATTTAAGACAAGACTATAGTGCAAACAAAATATTTGATGACATTTCTGGTGGATTTACTGGTATAGGTGCAACACACTTACTAAAAGTTGGTGGTGCAACAACGACTGGTATCCAAACAGGAAGTAGTATAGTTCTTTTAAATGGAATATTCCAAACACCGACTACTTTTAATAACTTGGGAAATAACTATGAATTTGCAACATCTGGTGGTCAAGACAGTATTATATTTACTGGAATAACATCATCAAATGGCCAAAAAATTATTAGTGATACAGATGTAAACCAAAATCAACTACCAAGAGGTGGTGTGATTGTATCATTAGGTTCAACTGGTGGATTGGGTGTTGCAAACTTAGCAGGAGCAAAAGTAAAAGCAACAACAAATGGAAGTGGAGCAATAGTTGGAATTGTTGGTATTGCAACTACTGGAGGTGCATTTGGAATAAGCACTGCATCATTTAATCACTTAACAGGTCAACTTGAGATTACTACTTCAAGTAATCATGGATTTAGAAACATTAATGAGTTTGTCAGATTAGATGGTATGGTATTTAATCCATCATTAACAATTCCATCTGATAGATCTTTTAGTGTAACTGGAATATTATCTACAACCACCTTTACGACTGATATTGGTGTAAGTGGTCAAGCACATGCTTACGTTGGATCAGGAACTGCATTTGAGTATTTGGCAGATTTAACATTTGGATCTGGATATCGCAACCCTGTCTCTGTTGCAGTTACAGATTTATCTGGAAATGGAGCAAGTGCGGATATTACAGCAGAAGTTGTTTCTAACACACACGTATTTGTAAGTGCAGCAACTAATGCTGTTACAGTAACTGGAGGTTCTCCTCTTACCCCTACAGGTGCTACTTACGATCCAGCAACAGGTAATTTAGTAATTACAAAAGCATCTCATGGTTTAACTA
>Ga0310343_10001098_pt1 | contig 13636 bp, 5 predicted proteins | sample HC15DNA2025_MG_FD_203519 | JGI IMG/M metagenome (GOLD analysis project Ga0310343, IMG submission 203519) | Marine microbial communities from station ALOHA, North Pacific Subtropical Gyre - HC15-DNA-20-25_MG | ecosystem: Environmental > Aquatic > Marine > Oceanic | place: Pacific Ocean: North... | reverse complement strand
CGGACGGTTCACCACGGCGGCGCGGCGGTGCACGATGCTGGCTGGCAGATCATGCAGACCGGCCGGCGCTTCACCGGCGGCATCCAGACTCCGCACGCCGGGGCGGTGGCCAGTTACCTGCTGGGCCGCAAGAGCGACCTGCCGCCGTTTGTCGTGCTGCCGGAGTTGATGGGGCGCGGCGGCGGCAATATGCCCAACGGTCAGGCCGGCGGTTTCCTCGGCAAGGCGCACGACCCGTTCGCCCTCAACGCCAACCCGGCGCAGAAGGATTTCAAGGTGCCCGACCTGCTGCCGCCCGACCAGATCGGGGCTGCGCGACTCGATCGACGGCGAAAGATGCGCGAAATCGTCGATGGTGCGGTGAAAAATTTCGAGGCCAGCGAGGACGCCCGATTGCTCAACGACAGTTTTCATTCCGCCTTCCGCATGATGACCAGCGAACAGGCCCGCGCCGCGTTCGACATCACCAAGGAAAAACCGGCCGTGCGCGAACGCTACGGCATGAACCGCTTCGGCCAATGCTGTCTGCTCGCCCGGCGGCTCGTCGAAAATGGCGTCCGCATGGTCACGATCAACAGCTTCCTCACTGTCTTCGATCAACTCTCGTGGGACATCCACGGCTCGAAGCCGTTCATCTCCGTCAAGCAAATGAAGGAACAGGTTGCCCCGATGTACGACCAAGGCTACAGCGCACTGATCGAGGATCTGCACGAGCGCGGACTACTCGACGACACGATGGTGACCACCCTGTCGGAGTTCGGGCGCACGCCCAAGGTCAACCCGGCCGGTGGACGCGATCACTGGCCGCAATGTTTTACCTGCTCCTTCGCCGGCGGTGGCGTGCAGGGCGGACGCGTGGTGGGCAAAAGCGATCCCATCGGCGGATTCCCGGCCGAGCGACCGGTGGAACCGGGCGACGTCGTGGCGACGATCTTTCACAGCCTCGGCCTCAACCCCGGAGCCACACTCCCCGGGCCAAGCGGACGCCCCTTCCCGCTGGTCGACTTTGGTAACGAACCCATCAAGGAACTGTTCGCATGAGATCACGAGTTGCACTTAGTCAAGCGCTGTTGTTCCTCGCGCTGACCCTCCCGGCCGCGGCCGAGGACGATCGCAAACTGAGCTTTCGGCACGACGTGCTGCCGGTGTTGTCCAAAGCAGGCTGCAACGGTGGCGGCTGCCACGGTGCACTGGCCGGCAAGGGAGGTTTCCGGCTCAGCCTCAACGCCTACGACCCGGCCACCGACCATTACAACATTACCCGGGAAAACCGGGGCCGGCGCATCGAATTCGTCGCACCGGCAAGCAGCCTGTTCGTCACCAAGCCGACCGCAGCCGTCCGGCACAAGGGCGGCAAAGTGTTGCACGAAAACTCCGAGGCGTACCGGATTCTCACGCGCTGGATTCAGCAGGGTGCGCCCGGGCCTAGCGACGGCGACCCCACGATCGAGCGCGTCGAAATGTCCCCCACCCTTTCCCAGTTGAAAAAAGGCCAAGCGCAGCAGTTAACTGTTCGCGCGTTTTTCAGTGACGGCACCGAGCGCGATGTCACCCGCTGGGCGCGTTTCGCCTCGACCGATGCGACCGTAGCCGAGGTGGACGAAGCCACCGGCTTGGCCAAGGTTATCGGCCACGGCGAGGGCGCAGTCACCGCATGGTACTCGGGGCAAATCGCGTTGGCCCGAATTACCTCCCCTTGGCCAAGCGACATCCCGGACGAGGTCTACAGTCAGACGCCGCGACGCAACGTGATCGACGACGCCGTGCTTGGCCAGTTGCGCCGGCTAAACCTCAAGCCGTCGCCGAGGAGTTCCGACAGCGAATTCATCCGCCGAGTCCACCTCGACGTCGTCGGCATGCTCCCGACACCCGAGGTCACCCGGGCCTTTCTCGCTGATCCGTCGGAAACCAAGCGCGACGCAATGATCGAGTCTCTGCTCGCCCAGCCGGAGTTCGTCGACTACTGGACATATCGGCTGTCCGACCTGTTTTTGATCAGCGGCCGCAAGCTCCGCCCTGATGCGCTCAAGTCGTACTACCAATGGCTGCGCGGCGAGATGGAAACTGGCACCCCTTGGGATCAAATCGTGCGGCAGGTTGTCTCGGCCCGGGGTGACACGATGAAAAACGGAGCCACGAATTTTTACTCGGTTCACCAGGATCCCGAGACCATGGCGGAGAACGTCAGTCAGGCGTTCATGAGTCTCTCGATCAACTGTGCCAAGTGCCACAATCATCCACTGGAAAAATGGACCAACGACCAGTACTACTCGTTTGCCAACCTGTTCGCGCGCGTACGGGCCAAGGGCTGGGGCGGCGATGCCCGCAGCGGCAACGGGGCGAGGACGCTTTTCATTGCCAACCGTGGCGACCTGATTCAGCCGCGCACCGGCAAGCCCCAACCGCCGGCACCGCTCGATGGCCAGGCGATCGAAAGCGACTCACCGGAAGACCGCCGCGAGGCGCTGGCCGAGTGGCTGACCGCCCCCGAGAATCCGTACTTCACCCGCTCCATCGCAAATCGAGTCTGGGCCAACTTTTTCGGGCGCGGCATCGTGGAACCGGTCGACGACCTGCGCGTCTCCAACCCGGCCTCCAACGAGCCGTTGCTCGAGGCGATCTCGGCCCACCTTGTCGAGAATCGCTACGACCTCAAGGCGCTCATGCGGCTCATTTTGCAGAGCGAAACCTACCAGCGCACCAGCGCGCCGCTCCCGGAAAACATGGGGGATCAGAAATATTACTCGCGCTACTACCCACGCCGGTTGATGGCGGAAGTGCTGCAGGACGCCATCACCTCGGTCACCCGCATTTCGCCCAAGTACGACAAGATCACGCTCGCCGACGGCAGCACGCAGGGAACGAACTTTTATCGCGACGGAACGCGTGCACTGCAGTTGTTTGACTCCTCCGTGACGTCCTATTTTCTTAAGACTTTCGGCCGCAACGAACGCGAGATCACCTGCGAATGCGAGCGCTCCAACAAACCGAGCATGGTGCAGGTGCTCCATCTCTCCAACGGCGACACGCTCAACAGCAACCTGCGCAGCGAACAGAGTTGCGTGAACGTCATGATCCCCCAAAGCGACGAGGAAATCATCGAGGAAACCTACCTACTCTGCCTCTCCCGCCCGCCGAGCGATGGCGAACGGGAACGGCTAATCGCGATGTTCGACAGCACGCCCGAGAAAGAGCGCCGGGCTGCCATCGAGGATTTGTTCTGGGCGTTGATGACCAGCCGCGAATTTCTGTTCCAGCACTGATCCATGAAATTCCTGAACACTCTTTTCCTCTCAGCAGTTGCCATCCCGGCCCTTGCCGAAACGGTTGATTTTCATCGCGACGTCGCGCCCATCCTTCGCGAGTACTGTGTCGGTTGCCACAACAACGATGATCTCGAAGGCGAACTCTCCGTTGAAACATTTCAACTGCTGATGAAGGGCGGCGAAAACGGGTCCCCCATCAAGGCCGGTGATCGCGCCGAGTCGCTGCTGGCCAAAGTCATCACAAAACAGGCTAAGCCGTACATGCCGCCTCGCAGGGAACCGCAACTTTCACCGGTCCAGGTTGATACTCTCCTGCGGTGGATAGATCAGGGTGCGAAGCCGCCAGCCGACGATCGGTCGATCCTCGCCAACCTTAACGTCCCGGAGGTCGAAGCCGCTGGCAACGCGCTTAGCCCCGTCACCGCATTGGCCATTGGCAAAAACGGGCAGCTCGTAATCGGCCGGTACGGCGCAGTGCAAATTGGCGACAAGTCGTTCAGCGGCATCCACGGCAAGGTTAACGCCATCGCGATTTCACCGGACGAAAAAACGTTGGCTGTTGCCGGCGGCACACCGGGGCTCAACGGAGTCGCCACGTTGTTCGACCTTGAAACGGGCGAAAAACTTAGCGAACTCACCGGCCATCGCGATGCGCTTTACGGCATCGCCTTTTCGCCGGATGGCAATCAACTGGCCACAGCCGGATACGACCGCATCATCCAGCTTTGGAACCCCGCATCCGGCGAAAAACTCCGCACTCTCAAGGGGCACAACGGCGCTGTTTACGGCATCGCGTTCAGCCCGGACGGGCGCGTCCTTGGCAGCGCCGGCGGCGACTCATCCGTCAAACTTTGGAACACCTCAGACGGCCAACGGCTCGACACCTTCGGGCAACCGACCGGCGAACAATTCCTCACCGCCTTCACGCCCGATAGCCAATTCGTGATTGCCGGCGGTGCGGACAAACAGATTCGCCTGTGGCGCTGGGTCAGCAGGGACAAGGCGGGGATCAATCCACTCGAGCGGGTGCGGTTTGCGCACGAGGATGAGATTACCGATCTCGCTATCGACCCCAGCGGCACGCGCTTGGCCACGGCTTCCGCTGACCGGACGGTCAAGGTTTGGTCGCTCCCCGCGCTCGAGCCGCTGCAAACGATGGGCAGCCAAGCGGACGTGGTTTCGGCGTTGGTGTTCAACGCGGATGGCCGAGCGCTGCACGTCGGCCGAATGGACGGCTCGACTGAAAAAATCGCTCTCCGCTTGGCCAAGCGCACAGATTCTCTGGCCAAGGCGAACGCCAAGGCCAAGTCGATCGAAACAAGCCAAGCCGAGCCGATTGAGCTGGCTGAAAAGGAACCGAATAATATCCCGGCCGAAGCCACGGCGATCACGCTGCCGGCTGTTTTGACCGGGATGATTCACGGCGAACAAGGCATCGACTCTGACCTGTTTCGTTTTCAAGCCAAGGCCGGTGAGGAGTGGGTGCTCGAGACCAACGCCGCCCGAAGTAAGTCGCCCATCGACACAAAACTCGAAGTGCTCGATGCTGACGGCAATCCGATCGAACGTGCCCGCCTCAAGGCCGTGCGCGAAAGCTGGCTGACCTTTCGCGGCAAGGACTCGAACACCTCAAACGATTTTCGTCTGTTCAAGTGGGACGAGATGACGCTCAACCAGTTGCTCTACGTGAATGGCGAGGTCGTGAAGCTGTGGCTCTACCCGCGCGGCCCAGACAGCGGCTACATCGTTTATCCCGGCAGCGGCAACCGACACGGCTACTTTGATACGACACCGCTCGCGCATCCGCTTGGCCAACCGGCCTACATTGTCGAGCCCCTGGCCAAGGGCGAACCGGAAATCGCCAACGGCCTACCGACATTCCCGGTCCACTATCAAAACGACGACGAAAGCCAGCGCCGACTGGGCCGCGACTCGAAGCTCACCTTCACCGCCCCAGCGGACGGACAATATCTGGCAAGAGTCAGTGACGTGCGCGGATTTCAGGGCAGTGACTTTAAATACACGCTCACCGTCCGACCACGCAAACCGGACTTTAAGGTCAGCATCGGCGGCTTTCCCGACGGCGTCCCGAAGGGAAGCGGACGTGAGTTTAGCTTCAGGGTCGAACGAAAAGACAACTTCAACGGGCCCATTCGGCTGGACATCAGCGATGCCCCCGCCGGGTTTCACATCAGCACGCCCATCATCATTGAGGCGGAACAGCAGCGGGCGTTTGGCTCAATCCACGCCGACGCCGACGCTGCCATGCCGGAGAATGACTTCGTGACCGTGACCGCCACTGCGACGATTCGCGGCAAGGAAATCGTCCGCGAAATTGGCAAGCTCACCAACATCAAGCCGCTCGGCAAACCGAAACTGCTCGTGCAGGTGACCAGCAACACCAGTGGTGCAGTCGAAACCGGTACGTTCGCCGAGCCGCTGGAGTTCACCATCGCCCCCGGCGAAACCATTTCGGCCCGAGTGAAGGTGGAGCGGAACGGATTCAACGGACGCATTCAGTTGGGTAGCCACGACGCAGGACGCAACCTCCCTCACGGCGTCTATGTTGACAACATCGGGCTGAACGGACTGCTGATCGTCGAGGGCCAGACTGAGCGGGAGTTTTTCATCACCGCCGATCATTGGGTGCCGGAAACCACCGCCCGTTTCCACATCAAGGCTAGCCCCGAAAAAGGCATCGCCTCCAACCCCCTGATCATCCACGTCAAAAACAAATAACCCCGCTTGGCCAAGCGCTTGGCCAAGGTGTTGTTATCTTATTTAGGCCTTGGTGAAGACCTCGCGCGCGCCGGCCTTGGTGCTGTCGGCGAAGGTTTCCTCTTCCACGCCGAGGCTGTGGAGGATGCTCAGGAAAACATCGGACATTCGGGTTTTGCCGTTGCGCCAGTATTGGTCGTGCTTTAGGCCCATGTTGGCGCCGCCGGCGACTAGGGTTGGCAGGTTTTCCGGCAGGTGCGTGGTGCTGGCGCCGGAGCCGTACAGCACGATGGTGTTATCGAGCACGGTGCCCTGGTTTTCCTTGTAGCCTTGGAGGCGCTTGAAAAAATGGACGAGTTGCTCGGTGAGAAACTGGTCGTACTTGGCGAACATCAACTGGCCGTCCTTATCCTGCGCGTGCGACAAGCTGTGGTGGGTGCGCTTGATGCCGAGCTTGATGGGAAAGGTGTCGCTGATGCCCATGCCGTCCTCGCGGTTAAGCATGAAGGCGATGCTCCGGGTGATGTCCGCATCAAACGCCAGCGCGATGAGGTCAAACATGGTGCGGTAATACTCGCCGGGATCGCCCTCGGAATGCGCGTCGAGCTCGAGGTGCGAGTGGTCCTGTTTCTTGAGCGGAATATCGATCCACTTCTCGGACGCGACGAGGCGTTCCTCCACCTCATTGAGCGAGGTAAGGTACTGATCCATTTTCTCGCGGTCGGATTTGCCAAGGCTTTGGTTGAGAGACTTGGCCTGCTCGAGCACAGCATCCACCAGCTTAATGCGGCGCTTAAGGTTCTTACGCTGAGCCTCCATGGACGCGCGGTCGGCGCGGAAGAGGCGGTTGAAAATCTGACGCGGATTGTTCTCGGCCGGGATCGGCTTGCCCGTGGAGCTGTAGGAAATGGTACCGGTGCGTGACAGGAACCCCACGCCGGCATCGACGGACATCACCAGCGACGGCTGCCGGCAAAACTGCTTCGTGTGCTTAGCCACCACCTGGTCGAGTGCCACGCTGTTGTACACCTCGCGTTTGGGGTCTTGCAACGGTGCGCCGGTGAGCCACATGTCCGAACACACGTGCGGATCGGACTTCGGGCCGTTCGGGTGATAGAGCCCACCCATAAAACTCAACTGCTGGCGGAACGGCGCGAACGCCTCGGTCGATTTACCAAAAACAAACTCGCCATCCTGCTCCGCGCGTGGGAACCAGCTCCACTCATCGATGCCGTGCTTGGCGTGCGGCAGTGACATACCGTTGGCCGTGTAGAGCGCGCAGAAACGCCGCGGCGTCTTCTCCACCACGTCCTTGCCCATCGCCTCCAACACCGGCAACGCCAGCGTCATGCCCGCCGTTCCCTTAAGGAACGCGCGCCGGTCGAGTTTGAAAGTTTGGCTCATGTCGCTTGAAAATTACTTGGTTAAAAAAATGTCGCTGGTGATAACGAACCGGATCAGGTCCTGCATCCGGTAACCGTTTCGACGCAAATTAGGGCCCTTTTCTTCGAGAAACACAAGCTCGTTATACGTAAGCGTGCGGCCGGTGGCGTAGGTGGCGAGGTGCTTTAGAGTGCTGAACGCCACTCGATCCATGCGCGGGCCGGCGAGGTAGGCGCGCAGGGCGGCGAAGTCGGCCACCTCAGTGGCGTCGGGCAGTTTGGCACCGGCGTTTTTGTGATCGGCGCGGAACAGGCCGGCGGCGTCGAATTGCTCCAGCGGCAGGCCCCACGGATCGATGCCCGAATGGCAGCCGGCGCAGCCCTTGTGGTCGCGGTGCAGCGCGAGGCGGTCACGCAGGGGAAGCTTGGGATCAATCTCCTCAATGCCCGGCACATTGGGCGGTGGATCGGCCGGCGGCTCCGCAACAATCTTGCGCGCGAGCCACGCGCCGCGTTTCACGGCGTTGGGTTCGCGACCGTCGGAAAGGCCGGCGAGGATGCTGGTTTGCGAAAGCAACCCGCCCAAATGCGCGCGCTCATGCTTGATGGGCGCGAAGACAAAGCCGCTCTCAGTGCGGTCTCCGAGACCATGGTAACTGGCGGTGATCTCGTTGGCCATGATGAAGTCCGACTGCACGAGGTGGCGCGCGGGGAGATTGGCGCGGATGAGATGCTGCAACAGCTCGACCGGTTGTTGGCGCAGATGAATCTTTTTGTCGCGCGTGAGGCTCGGAAATTTTTTGTAATCCATTTCCACCACATCAAACTTGTCGAGGCTGAGCCATTGCGAGGTGAACTCGTCCGAGAATTGCCCGAAGTGCGGGTCGGCAATCAGGCGCGTGATCTCGGTGTCAAGCGCGGCGCGCAGTTTGCCGGCGGCGGCCAACTCCTGCAGGCGCGGATCCGGCATGGTATTCCAAAGAAAGTACGAGAGCTTCGAGGCCAGCTCGTGATCGGTGAGCGGCTCAGGCTTGGGCGTCTCGCTTTTCTCGATGAGAAACAAAAACTGCGGCGAGGTCAGCACGATCAGCAGTGTGTCCTTGATGCTCTGCATGAAGTCAGGTTGATCGGTGTACGATTCCTTCCACACGGCCATCAGCGAGGTTTCCTCGGCAGCGGTGATCGGCCGGCGAAAGGCGCGGCCAGCGAAGTCCCGCACAATCTTGCGCGCGTACTGCTCCGGTTTATCTTCATTCGCCGAGCCGATGAAAATTCGCCGGTGCGTCGCCGGCGGCCAGCTCTCGTAGTACGGCCCTTCAAATTCCACCGACTGCACAAGCAGCCGCGGCCGTTCGCGGCCGTCGGTGTACTCGCTGCGCACGCCGATCTCCCGCACGCCGGCGAGGTAGTTGTCGTTCTCCACCTGCACATCGTCGCTCGGGTAATTGTTGATGGCCCCTTCAAACACATACTCGCGCAGGGCCGCATCCGTCACCGCCACCGGCTGTTGCACCGGCGAAAAGGTGCTGCCGCAATCGCGCCGCAAGCCAAGGTGCACGCCCAGCCATGGCGAGCGTTTCTCGAATAGCTCAAACCGCTTGGCCAAGTCGCTCTCCGGCGCGAGAGGCGTGAAGTTCACCTGATGCACCGGTGCACCGGTCGACGTTTTCGTGCGAAACGCCTGCCGCCCCTTGGGCAGCCTCACCACCATGAACGGCGCCTGATGCCGCGTGGCCATGAACTCGCGCCCGCCGAGGTACAGCGTCACATCCTGCGGTTTCTCCGGCGGCGCCTTCAGCACCATGCCCGCCTCGCGGCCCGGCGCGAGCAGCGCCTGAATCTCCGCCTCGCCTAGCGCGCGTGTGTATAGCCGCACCCCGTCGATTTGCCCCTTGAACAGTTTCGAATCCTGAATGCGCCCGATGTGCAAATCCACCTTCTGGTTATCGAGCACCTTCGGCGCGATCGTGCCTTTGGCCACCTGAAAACCGTTGATGAAAAGGCGCGTTTGGTTCTCACCACGTCGCACCACGGCCGCCACGTGCTGCCATTGGTTCACGCGAATGGCGCCCGGACGCGACTGCACCGTGCCATTGGGGGCGTTGTCCGGATTCGCCGTTTCGATGCGCAATACGCCCTGGTTGTTCGGCATGTCGAGATACCATCCGTGCGTCCAGCTGTATTTGCCGAGACAAACGATGCCGCCCTGCCGCAGTTGCGTGGGCCGAATCCACGCGGCCACAGTGAATTCGCCGTCACCCACGTCCATCACCGGATCGCGCGGCACCACCACTGCGTCATCTTTGCCATCAAACTCCACCCCTTGGCCAAGCGGACTCTTCACAAACTTCGCGCCACCCACCAGCTTACCGTACAAACTTTTCGGGCGCCGCACACTGTCCGCATTGCCATCCAGCTCCCAAGCGCCTACGAGCTTATCGTTCAGCTTCGACGCATCCGGCTTGATCTGAGCGTTGGCCGGTGTTTGCAAAAACACATCCGCCTGATACAGCCCCGCCTTGGCAATCTCGATCGTGCGCGGCCGCACTGAGCCCTGCACGCCAAGCATGCCCTCCGCAGGCTTGGCCCGCGCCGTGCCGCGTTCCAGCAGCAGGGCGTCCGCGTACTTGGCGGCCTTTACCCGCACCCGAAACTTCCCGTGCTTGGGCAATTCGCGCAGGGAGATTTTAAAATTCGCACGAGGCCCATACGTGCTGGCCACCTGCCAGACCTCTGCACTGGGAATTGCCTGCCGCAGCAGCAACCCATTCGCTGCCACCTGATGCGCATGGCCCAGCGGATAACCTCTGGTGCCGCGCATGCAGGCAAACACCGCGTGGTAAATGCTGTCGTAATCGCGCCAGCCCCGCACCGTGTCGTTGCCCCGGTAACCCTCGTTGAAGCGCCACTTTGTGCGCATCTTGAACGGCGTGAATTCGAACGGCTTCTTGGGCACCAACTGTCTGACGATAAAATTGTCATTTGCCAGCAGCGCGCTATTAGCACCAAGGATTAATTTATCGGGGTATGGCTTCGGATTAATCTCGTGCCCCAAATCCACGCGGAAATTTTGAATCACCGGCTTCGCGTTCGGATCTACAACCGCCAAGTCCAGAGCCCGCTCCGCGATCTCGAAATACGTCTCCACCAACAGGGGCGACAGCAGCATCGATTGCCCGTTGTTCACGAATCCGTCCTTCGAAACCCCGTCCGGCGGCAGCACGCCCGTAATGTCCTCCTCGATGCCCAACAAATCCCGCAGTGTGTTGCGGTACTGCGCCACCGTCAGCCGCCGCGCGCCGCCGTTCTTCGGTCGTGCGCGCGTGCGCGCCATCTGCAGCGCCCCGTCAATCCACGCCACCAACGCCGCCCGTTCCGCCTTACTCGGCTGCGCGTCATCCTCCGGCGGCATTTCCTCCTCCAACAACTGCTTCCGGATAATCTCCCAATGCCGCACCTCCTTGTCCGGCACGGTGCCATCCAAATAATCCACCCGAATCCCCGCTTTCGACTTGTTCTCACCGTGGCAATCAAAACAAAACTTCTGCAACACCGGGCGCACCGTAAGCTGAAAATCCTTCTGCACCACCGCCAGCTCCTTGGCGGAAACCATTGTGGCCAAAACAAACAATAATGTGGGTGCAATGCGGCTGATCATCTCTGGCGAGAAATTGTCTCTTGTTTGACGTGCCGTGGCAAGAGCACTCCAAAATTGCATTGACCTGCTCGCGCGCGTACAAACTCCGCATGCGCATTTTTTTATCCCTATTGGGATTGTGTGTCGGACTGCAGGCGGCTGATCGGCCAAACATCCTTTGGATTACGGCCGAAGACATGAGCCCGGTGCTCGGTTGTTATGGCGACAAATTTGCCGTGACGCCGAATATCGACCGGCTAGCCAAGGAGAGCGTGCGGTATACGAATGCGTTTGCGAGTGCGCCGGTTTGTTCGCCTTCGCGGTCGTGTTTGATTACCGGTTGTTATCCCACCTCGCTGAGCACGCAGCAAATGCGGTCGGGCTTTGCCATTCCGAAAAGCATGCGCGGGTTTCCGGCGTTGCTGCGGGCGCAGGGGTTTTACACGAGCAACAACGTGAAGACCGATTACAACACCGGCAATTACGCGGACATCATCAAGGCCTCGTGGAACGAAAGCAGCGCCACCGCCCACTGGCGCAAGCGCGGCGATAAAGCGCAGCCCTTCTTCAGTGTGTTTAACCTGATGACCTCGCACCAGAGCCGCTCGATGGTGTGGCCCTTCGCGCGCTTTAGGAAGGAGGTGCAAAGTACGCTGCCGCCGGGCGCTATCCACAACCCCGCCAAGGTGCCGGTACCGCTGTATTATCCGGACACCCCACTCATCCGCCGCGAGCTGGCGCGCTTCTACGATTGCGTAAGCGCGATGGATCTGCAGGTGGGCGCGATCCTGAAACAATTGGAAGAGGACGGCCTTGCGAAAAACACGATCGTGTTTTTCTACAGCGACCACGGCAACGGCATGCCCCGCCACAAACGCGCCCTGCTCGATAGCGGCATGCACGTGCCCCTGCTCATACGGTTCCCTAAAAAATGGCAGCACCTCGCCCTCGGCAAACCCGGCAGCACCACCGATCGTCTAGTGAGCTTCGTCGACTACGCGCCCACCGTGCTGAACCTGCTTGGCCAGCCGATCCCCAAGGCTATGCAGGGCGAACCCTTTCTCGGCCCGGATGCCGCCGCGCCGCGCCGTTACGTGTACGGTCACCGCGATCGCGTGGACGAAGTGCGCGATCTCGCCCGCTCCGTGCGCGGCCGCCGATACCTTTACATCCGCAACTACATGCCACACCTCGGCTACAACCAACCCACCGCCTGGCCCGACAACGGCGAAATCCGCCACGAGTTTTATCGCTTGGCCAAGCGCGAAAAAATGACCGACGCCCAATGGCACTATGCCGGCCCCACGCGTCCCATTGAGGAACTGTACGATTGCCAGACCGACCCGCAGAATTTGAAAAACCTCGCCGGCTCCAAGGCGCATCAAAAAATCCTCAAACGCCTCCGCAACGCACACCGTAAACACATCCGCGACACTGTCGATTTGGGCTTCCTTCCCGAGAGCGAGGCGTGGGAGATGTTTGACCAAAAAACCGGCTGGGAACTCGGCCAAAGTGGCCAAGTGAAAATGGGTGCCATCCAACGTGCCGCCGCTCAAGTTGGCACCGCCGATGAAGCCACCCTCGCCCAAAATCTTACCTCCAAAAATGCCAGCATCCGCTACTGGGCCGCGCTTGGCCTGGTCCACCGCAACGCGCTGAAAATCGAGACCAAACAACTCCTCCGCAAAGCCCTCACCGACGAATCCCCCGCCGTCCGCATAGAGGTTGCCAACACGCTGGCCCACCATGGCGACTCCGCCCGAGCCGCGCAGGCGCTCATCAAGGATCTGGCCCACGAAAACCTCATCATCGTCACCCACGCCGCGCGCACTATCGAGCTACTCGGCGAGAAAGCCCTCAACGCCAAAGCCCCGATGGCCGCCGCCCTCAAGCGCGCCGAAACCATACGCCCCCCCAACACCCCCGCCACCGTCGTCCTACCCGGCGACAAAGATCTGGCCATGTTCGTCGCGTTCAGCTGCCGAACTTTTTTGTCAAAATTTGACACATCGGATTAAATATGGATTTTCTCATGTGAATAGTAATATCTTAGATTTACCCGTAAATGACATTTACGGAGCCAAGACTTGTCTATCAAAACTCCACGCGAAAGTTTACCTTTTGGTGAATATTGCCTCGAGATGCGGCTTTAGATATCAATATTCTCACCTAGAAATCTTATACAAGAGTTACCAAAAAGATGGATTAGTTGTTTGCGGATTTCCTTCAAATAACTTTGCTAACCAAGAACCTAAGTCTGAAAATGAAATAGAAATGTTTTGCAAGGTCAATAAGGGAGTAACGTTTCCCCTTTATTCAAAAATAAATGTCAAAGGTCAGAACATTCACCCAATTTACGATATGCTTGTTAAAGACGAAAAATATGGAGGAAAAATTAGGTGGAATTTTTCGAAGTTTCTGCTAGACGGAACGGGGCATGTTTTTGGAAGATTCTCCCCATTTAAAAATCCAAACTCAAAGAAAGTACGAAAAGAAATCGAGACTAAGTTAAGCCCATTTTAAAATGAATATAATTGCGAACTGCAATCAAAAAGGTTGTCCAAAAGAGTGGAAAAAACTGGAAACATCAGGGGAAACCCATATTGGTTTGTGTCTAGAATGCTTCCGCAAAG
>Ga0310343_10001096_pt1 | contig 13645 bp, 9 predicted proteins | sample HC15DNA2025_MG_FD_203519 | JGI IMG/M metagenome (GOLD analysis project Ga0310343, IMG submission 203519) | Marine microbial communities from station ALOHA, North Pacific Subtropical Gyre - HC15-DNA-20-25_MG | ecosystem: Environmental > Aquatic > Marine > Oceanic | place: Pacific Ocean: North... | reverse complement strand
GGGGAAGGATACCTGTATTGAGTCTTGTGAAGTACGTAGAGACGCATGATTGCTGTAAATCCAAAGAGCCTTGATCTTATCCCAAGGTTATTGTTGCTGCATCTGCGTTTGAAGGTAAGGCAGTGGTGAGGCGCTTTTAATCTCAAAGGGGAGCAGGACGTAAGTCTCGAAAATGCTCTGCCCAACATCGATGAGCTTCTTCTGAAGGTCATCGATAGATTCGTGAAGTCCCTTGTCCATTATCGATTCGATATCCGAAAAATTCACCTGTGCCAAGGCGCTTCCCGCCAAACGTTCCGCCTCGTTCGAGAAACTACCGGCGGGCACTCCTGAAATCTCGTGCAGCTGCCCATCTATCCGCCTTATGGCAAAGCGGAGGGAGCGAGGAAAATCGGGGGAAAAAAGAAGAAAGTCCGCAACGTTATGAACGGTAAGGGCACCCCGGTAGGTCTTGCGGAAGGCGGACAAGGCACTGCATGAGCGCAAGGCCCGCATGAGATCGAGCCTGGTAGGCTCCGAATCAAGTAGCGTCAGGGTGTCGAGAACCCGGCTCGTCAGATCGGATCGTTCGAGGTACTTTCCCAAGGACATAAAGCGCCAGCCCTCGTCCTGGTGAATGGTGGCATCCGCAAGCCCTTGGAAAACGAGTGAAAAACGTATGATTCTCCGGAAGAATACGGAGGCATCTTCGCCATATTCCCGAGCTGCATCTTCATGATTGAGAAAATGATAAAGGGAATTAAGCTCAACCCATATCTGCTCCGATAGCTGATCCCTAACCATTCGAGCGTTCTCCCTCGCCGAATTGATGCAATTGAGGACCGAACTGCTCCATTTGCCAGAGAATAAGATGAAGGCATCAGGTTCCTTCCATTTACTTGTCTCGAATTCTCGCTCGGCGCACATGGCCTGCAGGGCGGAATGCCAATATCCAAGATCGTCCTGGCTTCCCCCAGATTCGAGCTCGGTATCCCGGTTGACCTCAACCAAACGGGTAATGCCCTCTGCCCGCTCCACGAAGCGACTCATCCAGTATAACGTGTCCGCGACCCTTGATAGCATGGTCTACTCTTTCAAAACCCAAGTGTCCTTGCTGCCTCCACCCTGAGAGGAGTTGACCACCAGGGAGCCTTTTTTGAGCGCGACCCTCGTCAGACCACCTGGTACGATCTCTACGTCGTCACCGTAGAGGATAAAGGGACGCAGATCGACGTGCCTACCCTCAATTTCCCCATCGCAGAAGGTCGGGTGGCGCGAAAGGTTAACGATGGGCTGAGCAATGTAGTCTCTGGGACAAGCCTTGATTCTGTCCGCAAACTCCTTTCTTTCCTTTTGGGTCGAATCGCTCCCTACGAGCATTCCGTATCCGCCGGATTCATTGGCCGGCTTGACTACGAGCTCGGATAAGTTATCGAGAACGAACTTACGATCTTCTTCCTTCCAGCAAAGATAGGTCGGCACTTGCTCCAGAATTGGGTCCTGACCGAGATAATAACGAATCATCTCCGGGACGTAGGCATAAGTGACCTTATCGTCCGCAACGCCCGTCCCAATCCCGTTTGCAAGGGCAACGTTGCCCCTGAGGTAACAATCCATCAATCCACTTACCCCTAAAAGCGAATCATTTTTGAAAAATGCTGGGTCGAGAAACTCATCATCCATCCGACGGTAAATAACGTCCACCTGCACCAGACCGTGCGTGGTACGCATGTAAACGAAACCATCAATGGCTATGAGATCCTTACCCTCGACGATTTCGATACCCATTTGCCGGGCTAGATAAGTATGCTCGAAATAAGCGCTGTTGTATACGCCCGGGCTTAGAAGTACGCATACCGGCTTGCCGGACTGCCGGGGAGACAAGTACTCGAGCGTCTTTAGAAGAATCTCCGGATAAGCCTCGACCGATCGGACGGACATTTGGCGGTAGGTAAGCGGAAAGGCTTTCTTCATGATCTCCCGGTTCTCCAGAAGGTAGGAAACACCGGAGGGACAACGAGCGTTGTCCTCAAGTACGAGATATTTTCCCTCACCGTCGCGGATAAGGTCGCTTCCGCAAATATGAACGTAAATGTCCCTCGGCACGTCGAATCCCACCATTTCCTTGCGGAAGTGGGCGGATGATTCCACAACCTCCCTCGGGATCACTCCGTCCTTCATGATCCTCCCGCCATGATAGACGTCGTTAAGAAACAGGTTTAAGGCAACTATACGCTGGCTAAGTCCTTGCTCAACAACCTGCCATTCGCAAAGGGGAATAATCCGCGGAATAAGATCGAACGGGAAGATCCGCTCGGTTCCCTCATCATCTCCATAGACGGTAAAAGTAACGCCATGCTCCAAAAAGGACGCAGCCGCCTGCCTTTGCTTGGCCTCGATTTCCCCTGATTGAAGATCGGAAAACCGGGAGGAAATTTCGCCGTAATGAGTAAGAGGTGAGGAGCCCAAGCCGAACATCTCATCAAAATACCCATTTGCTTGATAGGTACTGAAACGATTTGAACTCATGCGAAAAGGGGGATTCGAAAAATTAATTTGCAAATTTTGCGCCACCTTCGGCTTCTTGATGAAAATGACTAATTTGTAACTGTAGTGAACAATTCTATGGATTGATCAGGAAGCAAGAAAAGCCATCCAGCCAAAAAAAATTGAATCCGAAAACCTAGAACGAGCGAACTTTCTTTTGAAACCATCATACAAGTTTCGCAATCCACCATCATAAACTATCAAAATGAAAAATACGCTCACCTACTTCTCCACATTTCTAATCATCACCATTCTCGGAAGCGCCGCTCCCAAGAAAGATATCGTAGATACGGCAGTCGATGCAGGCACCTTTAAGACGCTTGTCGCAGCAGTAAAGGCGGCCGGTCTTGTCGATACCCTAAAGGGTGAAGGTCCATTCACGGTTTTCGCCCCTACTGACGAGGCATTTGCCAAGCTCCCAAAAGGCACGGTCGAGTCACTTCTCAAACCTGAAAACAAGAAAAAGCTTGCTGCAATTCTAACCTATCACGTCGTTGCCGGCAAAGTGAAGGCGAAGAAAGCCGCCAAGCTTGATTCGGCGAAAACCGTCAATGGCGCCGATTTCACCATCAAGCCAACGGGCGGCACGCTCCTGATCAATAAGTCCAAGGTGGTCAAGGCCGACATAAAAACCTCAAACGGACTCATTCACGTCATCGACGCCGTCTTGATCCCGAGTGACTGCAAGAAAACCTCGAGCAAAACCGGCCAGACCCACGAAATCATAATGCACGCCATTCACAAGGGGGTGCCCATGTTCAATTCAGGTCACCATGCTCAAACTGCTTCCTTGTACATGAAGGCAGGCGAAGAAATTTTGGGCCAGTGTTCCTCCTCCGCTTGTCCGAACTCTGCTAAGACGATCAAGACCGCTCTCCACAAGGCTTCTGCCGAAAGTTGTTCGACTTCCAAGGCTTGGATCATGAGGAAAGCTTTCGACCATGTCTTGGCTTCAGCTAACTAATTAATTTTCTAACACTTCGGGCCCTTGCCGAAGCCCTGATTAACCAGCACACCTGGTTCGCGATATTCGCCTAGATAAGCGAATCGCGTCGACCCTCCAGCTAACCTCTCTAGGATGAAACTCCATGATTCGACGCATGATCATCCTCTGGGGGCTCGCTGTTTTATGGAATGGACAGTCACATTCCGCAGCAAAACAGCAAGCAAGCAAGGATTTGGTTACCCCCGTTATGTCCGAGGAAGCCCCCGCTCCGGGCAAACGGGTGCGCCAGGTCGCGCCCGAGTACAAGGGCACGAAGGTCTATCACACCCTCTACCTCCCGAACGACTGGGAAAAAGGGAAGACCTATCCCGTGCTCGTCGAGTATACCGGCAACAAGGCCCCTTTCTGCGGATCAACCGGAGAAGTCAAGGGAGCCAACCTAGGCTATGGCATAAGCGGCGGCAAAGGATTCATTTGGGTCTCCATGCCTTACGTTCAAAAAGGAAAAAGAGAGAACGCAGTGACCTGGTGGGGCGACCGTCAAGCCACCATAGATTATTGCAAGGCCAACCTCCCCCGCATTTGCAAGGAGTATGGGGGAGACCCTGACAACCTTTTTATCTGCGGATTTTCCCGGGGAGCGATTGCCTGTAGCTATATCGGCTTGGCGGACGATGAAATCGCCGCCTTTTGGAAGGGAATGATCGCCCACGATCATTTCGACGGACACAAGAAATGGGGATACCCCGAAAGTGACCGTGCTTCCGCCCTCAAGCGCCTGACCCGCCTCAAGGGCCGACCCGTCCTGGCATGCGGCAACGCGAACGACTACCTAAAAGAACATTTGAACCTTGGTAAATTCACTTTTCTTCCCGTCCCCGTGGAGAAAATCTTCAAAATCCCAGAGGGTCCCGTGATCCATCGGCACACCGACCTTTGGGCGCACCGCAACAGCCCCGCCCGTAAAACGGCTCGATCTTGGCTGCAAAAACAAATTTCAGGATAAAACAAACGTCTGGTTTGCAGTGCTTAATGGCGCATCCGGAAATTCATTGGCATTTGGCGGTCAGTATCCTTACTAGAACAACCCGAAAATACACCGTTTTGCCTAAAGCAAAAGATTACAGAACTCTCCAAAATTGTCTTGGTTTAGGCTGCATAATATATAATTATCACTAATGAATGTAATCGCATGTTAGATTTCGGAAATTTCAAAGCGAGGGATTGTGGGAATGGCATTGGGCGACGGTCTTTCCTAAAAACGGCATCTGCGCTGCCCTTTGCCTTTGGCGCGGGTTATGGAGGGATAGACTTGGAGGCTGCGCGCAAACTAGGAGATCGCGCAAAGGCAAAATCCGTCATCCTGCTTTGGTTATGGGGTGGCCCGAGTCATCTGGATACTTTTGACCCGAAGCCTGATGCGCCGATGGAATATCGAGGGCCATTCGGCGTCATCCCGACTAAGACGGATGGGCTTCAAGTGACTGAACTCCTTCCTCAACTGGCCAAGCGAAGCCATCTTTATTCCGTAATTAGATCCATGCAGACCACCAATGGAGGCCATCCCGGCGCGGGTACTGTAGGTCTCACGGGTTTCGAGGAGAACCCAACCGTACATCCTAATTTCGGATCCATTATGTCCAAGCATCGTGGCAGGTCGGGCGCATTGCCTCCTTTCTTTTACTTGGGTCAAGGAATTCCCCGTGATTTGCCTAGGAGAATAGAAGGTTACGGTGGAGGCACGCTGGGCAAGGCATACGATCCTTTCCTTGTAAGTTGCTCTGAGAATGGAAAAGTCGGCATCCCAACTCTGGACCTATTGCCCGGAATGACACCCAACCGAATACATAATCGTCGCAACTTGATGGCCCAACTTGACGACACCAGTCGTAAATTGGACGGCAAGGGCGTGAATGGTTGGAACCAAGCCCATCACGCGGCATACGGTTTGCTAACCGACCCCAAGGCCCGAGATTCCTTTGACCTCACGACTGAATCTCAATCCACCCGTGATGCCTACGGACAAACCTCGTTCGGGCAAAGTTGCCTCCTTGCCCGTCGGCTTGTGGAAACAGGCGTGCCCTACGTGCAGGTAAACTGGAGCGAGTACGTGGAGACCTTTACCCCCAACGGCGACTTTGGATGGGACACCCACATTTACAATTTCGAGCTTTTGCAGGATCGGCATTGCCCCATCTTCGACCGTGCATTTTCCGCCCTTTTGGATGACATGAACAGCCGAGGGCTTCTTGAGGATACACTGGTTGTTGCAACCGGGGAATTTGGACGCACTCCGAAAATCAGCAACCGGGCGGCCCGAGAGCACCACAAGGATTGTTACTTTTCAATCTGGGCAGGAGCAGGGATCCAACCGGGTCGCGTAATTGGAGAGAGCGACAAACGCGGAGAACGCCCTGTGACCGACCCCATAACGCCGCTCATGATGGGTACTACTATTGCCGAGCTAAGTGGAATTGGGGCAAGAGAGAGGGCGGAGATGAAGGTGCTGGATGGCGGGAGTGTCATTAATGAGCTTTTATAGTTTCAGGAGGTGCTGTCTTTTTCTCGCTGGCTTGATAATCGTTGGGTTTTCATCAGCCAAGACCCGACTTACGACCGACGGATCAAACAAGCGTGACCCCGTGTTCATTGATGGGGGGGCCACTTTGGTTTACGGTATTGATGAGAACAGAGATCTCATTCGCCTCAAGCAACTTGACCTCGATACCCTCCAGTCCAAGCCTTATTACGAAAGCGCCAACCGGCACCATGTGGAGGTGGCTTTTTCCAGAGACGGCCGATATGTTTCCTATACCGAGTGCACAGGCAACCTGACGGCTCAATTCGTCATCAAGGATCTACAGGAGAAGAAGGATTATTTCGTTAAGCACAGTGGACGCGGAGGAACTCGTAGCCCCGCCTTTGCGCCGGATAGTTCAGTTGTCGTCTACGCATTTGCGGAAAAGGGCCCCCAGCAATTATGGTCGGTCGACATGGAGGCCAAGAACAAGAAGCAGTTAACCCAGTGCGAAGGTATCTCCAACTGGCCTTCGTTCACCCCGGATGGAAAGACCATTATTTTCTCCAACACTCGTGAAAACAACTACGAGATTTACTCCATGGATGCCAATGGATCCAACGAGAAAAGGCTGACTGAAAACACGATCATGGATATCCGTCCGGTTGTATCGCCTAATGGAAAGCAGATTGCCTTCACCAGCTTGAGAAATGGTTTTTACAACGTGTACGTGATGAACGTCGACGGAACCGACGTAAGGCAGGTAACTGACAGCGAGGAGCGTGATGACTACCCCACCTGGCATCCGGATGGCAAGCGATTGGCATTGGTATCCGAGCGTAAGGGAAAATTTGACCTATACATGGTTGAAGTGCCCTCTCCCGGTAAGATAACGACTAAGCGCTAATTGTGGATTAAGCGATGCGTGCTTTCCTTTACCCTAAAGGACAAAATCCGCAAAACCTCTTGGGGTTGCTGATTCTCCTTTTCTTGCTCCCTTCGGTCGAGGCCCAGCAAATCTCTTCCGTTTCCCCCAGGACGGCAACTGTCGGCGAGCCGATTGAACTTGAGTTTACCGGCAAGAACCTCGGCCTTTCCGGTGATGACAATCTTTTGATACTTGCTTCTTTTGCCTGCGATCAGGAAATCATTACCGAAGAACCCGAACCTCCCGCAGAAGGAAAGGGAGCGAAGGCCAGGAACAAGGTTCGCCTAAAGGTGACCTTGGAGAAAGATACGCCGGTGGGCGTAGGCTGGCTTCGCTTGGTGACCTCAATGGGCATAACTCCTCCGATTCTTTTCCTTGTCGACGACTTGCCCACTCGCAAAGTGGATGCAAAGTCTCGTCGCGAAGATGCGGTGCTCATTGATCCGCCACTTGCCATTGAGTCAAGGACTCCGAATCTTGACGTTCACTATTATAAGCTGGAAGGCAGGACCGGCCAACGAATTGCCATTGAAGTGTTAGGCAGTCGCCTTGGGGAGGATGTGGACGCCGTTCTTAAATTGCTTGATTCGGGGGGACGGATACTCGCTACCTCCGATGATGAACCGGGATCCGGAACGGACCCTCGAGTGTCTCATGTCTTCAGGAAGAATGAAACCGCCTATATCGAGGTTCGTGAAGTCCGCTACCAAGGTGGCAAGTTCTATCGATTACGGGTCGGTGATTTCCCATTGCCTATGGCTGCCTTTCCCATGGTTGCGCAAGCTGGGATGAAGACGTCCTTTGTATCCGTAGGCCCTCAGGGAGAAAAGTCACTGTCCCGATCCGCTCGAATATCCGGTCTTTACGGTGCCCCATCCCGGTATAGTCTTGGCTTCAGGGGCTCTGAACATCATGCGTCGGGCTTTGTCCCACTGCGACTGGTGGAAGAGCCTCAATTCATTGAGAAGGAACCGAACAATCAATTATCCGAAGCCCATCTCATCGAATCTTCCGCTACCTTGACGGGTCGTTTACAAATACCCGACGACGTTGACGTCTATTCTTTCGACTCAAAAAAAGGGCAGCATTTCCATTTCCGTCCTTTCTGCCGAAGCCTGGGATCACCTGCTTTTCTCTTGCTTTCCCTGCAGGATGAAAAAGGACGGGTTCTGGCTTCCGCCGGGAATGGCAACTCAGCCGAAGAATCTCTTCACCACGTAGCGTCCTCAGACGGGCGCCTCTTTCTCCTCGTCAGTGAACTGGCGGGGCGTGGAACTCAAGCTTTTCACTATGCGATTTCCGCTCGTATTCGAGCCACGCCACTCAGCTTTCATTGGAATGCGGGAAAGGCTCCGCATTTGACCGTCTCCGGTCAACCCGGATCGACGGTCACCTTGAAACTCAAGAGCCTTCGCAAAAACTTCGACGAAACCATTGAGTTAACCCCATTTGGCGAGCGTGGGGATTATGAGGTTTTCGGTCCTTCTTCCATTGGTAAGGAAAAGGGTAATTTTGACTTTGAAATCCAAGTTCCCGAAACCATGAAACCAGGTGAGTGGGATTTGCTTCGTCTAAGAGCCGCTTTCTTCAAAGAGGGGGATAACCAAAAGGAGTGGACCGACGTTCTCGACTTCAAGGCAGCCTTTCAGAACGTCTTTCCAAATATTCCGTTCCCACCCGAAGAATTGCTTAATCGAATCCCCATATTTGTTATGCCAAGGAAAATCGAGGTGTCTCTTGACCCCATCACTGGAGGACCAGGAGATACGGTTGAAATGAAGGTTTCATTGGAAAAGAAAGACGGAGCTTTTCGCTTCATAAGGCCGAAGACCTCTTGGCATGGGTTTCCCAAAGAATGGAAGGTTCCAGTGAAGGCCCAGGATTTCGATGAAAAAAAAGGTTTTGCCATTTTAAAATTCACCATTCCTCCAAAGACAGTTCCAGGAAATGAGATCGAAGTTTTTGCCTCGGTTCGCGGAGAACTCGAAAATGAGCGCTATATGCGCGTTTTTTCCAATAGAATTTCAATCGGAATAACGGGCAAGGAAGATACCCTTGAGGAAACTGAATAACCGAAGAAAAGATTGACGTGAAAATTATTTATCCAGTCTTCTCCCTCCTTTTTCTGGGGCTTGCCTGCCTGGGCAAGCCAACGGTTTCATTTAACCACGAAGTGCTTCCGGTTTTGTCAAAGCAAGGTTGCAGTCAGGGCAGTTGCCATGGGGCGCCTCATGGCAAAGGTCACTTTCGGCTTTCTCTTCGGGCTTTCGATCCGTCTCTTGATTCCCATACGATCTTTCGTGAGGAATTGGGCAGGAGAATTAATACAATTGAACCCGATAAAAGTCTTCTCCTCTTGAAGCCCACCATGGCCATTGCTCATGAGGGAGGGCAACGCCTTAAAGTCGACAGTTTCGAGTACAATGTCATTCGTGAATGGATTCGCGAAGGTTGTCCGACACCGGAGGAGGAAGCCAAATGCGTCAAACTGGAGATCCAACCCGGAGGGTCCAAGCTCTTGAAATGGCCTGAATTCAATCTCCAACTGACTGCCAGGGCTACTTTCTCCGATGGTTCTTCCCGGGACGTGACCCGTCTTGCTGTCTTCACAAGCTCAGATGAGAACGTCGCGGTTGTCAATCCCTCGGGAAAGGTTACGGGCAACCATCGCGGGCAGGTTGCAATCCTTGTGCGTTACCTTGAGCAAGTGCAAAGCATTCACATAACCTTTTCCCGGAAGCCCGAGGGGTTTGTCTGGAAAGCCCCATCTCCAGTGAACTACATTGACGAGAAGGTTCTCGAAAAGCTTCGCCTCCTGCACTACGCGCCCTCGCCCTTGATTTCCGACTCCACTTTTGTCCGCCGAATCCACCTCGACCTGACAGGACTGCTTCCCAAAACGGCAGTGGCTCAAGCCTTTCTTGCAGATGATGCCAAGGACAAGCGGTCGCAACTAATCGACAAATTGCTGGATTCTCCCGACTATGCCAAATATTGGGCCCGCAAATGGGGGGATCTTCTCCGTCTTTCGAGAAAACAGATTGGTGAAGGCGCCGTTTATAAATTTGCCGATTGGCTGGAACAATCAATTGCCGTCAATCAGCCCTACGACGAGTTCGCCCGTGATTTACTGACCGCAAAGGGAAGTTCTTTGTTGAACCCCGAGGCTAATTTCATCCGTACGACAATTAATGCCGAAGATGCCATGGAGTCGACTTCACAGCTTTTTCTTGGTTCCCGAATCCAGTGCGCAAAATGCCATAACCATCCCTTCGAGCGATGGACGCAGGACAACTATTATGGTCTCACTGCTTTTTTTGCCCGGACCAAGACCAAACAACTTGGTAAAAGCGGAGAAACCTTCATATGGAATGCCAAGGAAGGTGAGGTCAAGCATCCCGTCAGCGGCAAGCACCTGCCTCCCTGGGTGCCCGACACGGGTGCCTTTGAGTTGCCTCCCGAAAAGGATCGCCGGGAGGTTTTCGCCGAATGGTTGACCAAACCTGGCAATCCTTTTTTTGCCAAAGTGGAGGTTAATCGCATCTGGGCATCTCTCATGGGGTTAGGCATCGTCGAGCCCTTTGATGATTTTCGTGACACGAATCCTCCCTCAAACGAGCCTCTCCTGGAGGCACTTGCCAAAGATTTCGTCGAAAACGGATTTAACCGTCGCGATCTCATTCGAAAAATCGTCAATAGCAACGCATACCAGACCTCCGGAGAGTCCAATGAGTTTAACCGGGACGACACCCGTTTTTTCTCGTTTCGACAACCTCGCCGCCTGGAGGCGGAGCAGCTTGTGGATGCCTTGGGACAAGTTACTGGCAAGCCAATGAATTTTCTCGGGGTTCCCGTTACGGTCAAGGCCGTTCACCTGCCGGCCCCTGATCTTGCCCAAAAGAACCGTTCCATGATCGGGGACATTGAGTTCCTTAAGGTTTTCGGTCAACCCGAACGGCAAACGGTATGCTCTTGCGAGCGGGCTGGTGATCCTGGTCTTGGCCAGGCCTTACAACTCTTCAACGGCAAACTTTTCAATAGTATGCTGACGGCCGGAGACTCTCTTTTTAGAAAGTCTCTTTCAGCCAAGAAACCTTTATCGGAAATCGTGGAAAATCTGCATCTGTCTGCACTTTCCCGATTTCCCAATGAAAAGGAGAAGGCCATTGCCTTGGCCTACTTGGAAAAGGCAACGGACAAGGGCAAGGCCCTGGAGGACCTTTGCTGGGCTATTCTCAACCGCAATGAATTTCTCTTTAATCATTGAATCCCGGCCATGAGGCGATTTTTCACTTTTCTCTCAGCCTGTATTCTTGGCCATCAAGTTCATGCGGTTCCGGTAAGTTTCAGCAAGGACTTGGCTCCTATACTACTCACCAAATGCCAGTCCTGCCATGGGCCCAAGAAGGCCAAAGGTAAATACAGAGTAGACACTTTTTTGCGTGCCATGGACAAGGGAGCGAGTGACCAACCCGGATTCACTCCGGGAAATCTTGATGAAAGCGAGGTTTATTACCGCTTAATCACCGATGACAAAGACGAGCGGATGCCATTGGACGCAGAACCGCTTTCCGGGGAACAAATTGCTTTGTTCAAGCGCTGGATTGAGGAAGGTTCGACTTTCGATGGCGAACGAAGCGCGTCTCTTGCATCCATCATCCCTCCACCTGTTCATCCAAAGTCACCCGAGAAATATTCCTCAAGAATCCCCATTCAGGCTTTGGCCTATGGGGCGGATGGGAATGAGCTTTTTGCGGGAGGTTACCACGAGATCACGGTTTGGAACCCAAAGGACGGAAAACTCCTTCGCCGCATTGGCAATGTGGGTGAACGATCCTATGCGATTGATTTGTCTCCTGATGGTCGGTTGTTGGCCGTTGCCGGTGGGGCGCCCGGGCTTTACGGAGAGGTCCGACTTCTGGATACCACCACCGGCAAACTCCTCGACGTACTGGCGCGCACTCCGGACGTTGCCATGGATGCCCGTTTCTCTTCTGATGGAAGCAAGTTGGCAACAGCCTCGACCGATGGACGGATCCGTGTGTTTGAACAAAGCGAACAGGAATGGAAAATTCTTAAGACTTTCGCAAACCATTCCGACTGGGTTAATGCCGTGACTTGGAGTTCGGACGGCAAAAGACTGGCCTCGGCCAGTCGGGACAAGACGGCCAAAGTCTTTGATCTCGAGAGTGGCAAGCGATTGGTCACTTTCTCCGGACATTCGGGGCCGGTCAACGGAGTTGCCTTTCACCCGGACGGGAAACACGTCTACTCCGCAAGTGATGACAAACTCCTGGTTCTTTGGAGGATCGAGGACGGAAAGAAAATCAGGGACGTTCATCGGTTTGGTGGGTCGGTTCATAAGATTGTTTCTCTCGGAAAGTCCGTGTTCATTAGCTCGAACGACAAGTTTGCCTACGAATATTCACTTGGCGATGGAAAGCAGCGGCACCAATTCACAGGTCATGAGGACTGGGCCCTGTCCATTGCCTTTGATTCGTTGAACAAACTTGTAGCCTCTTCCGGTTTCAACGGAAGGGTTCACATATGGAACCAGACTGACGCGAAGGCCATTCATTCCTTTTTCGCCCTACCGGGATACGAGCTGGCAGCACCCACGAAGATTTCTTTGGAAAAAGATCCAAAGGAGAACTAAAACCGGCGGAAAACAAGCTCAACACCGGCCTCCGAGCTCTTCGCGAAAGCCCCATCCGCAAAACGGCTCGATCTTGGCTGCAAAAACTAATATCTTCCCCAAAATGAATAGGCCCCTGACACCAGTTCTTCTCTTCCTTGCGATGCTTGCCGTGCCCTTGATCGGCCCACGACTCTTCGCCCAAGCCTCCAACCTGAGGGTCAACAACGAGAAGCCCGAAAAAGGCGGCCAGTCCAAGCGTATCCACCCGCACGGCCTCAAGCTCATCCTCCAGGGAAAAAAGAAGGAAGCCATTGCCTACTTGAACAAGTACAAGGACGACAAGGTCAACCCGGAGCAAACCCAAATGCTTATCGACCTTGCCCTCGAAAAGCCGAACGCCTGGAAGTTCGATGCCAAGACCTGGCCCTGGAAACGCACCCTGCCCAACACTTCGCTTAAGAAAGACGCTCCGTCGGACAAGTTTACCATCGCATTCGGAGGGGGAGCCGGGTACGTCCCTCCGCACGAGCGGATGTGGGACACCATTGGGGCGATCGATCCCCGCGCCCTGCTCCTGCTTGGCGACAACGTCTACATCGACGACCCCAAGACACCCGAGATGCAGCTCTTCCATTACTACCGCCGCCAAAGCCAACCCGAATGGGCAAAACTGGCCAAGAAGGTCCCGATCTACGCGATCTGGGACGACCACGACTTCACCACCAACGACGGCTGGGGAGGCCCCGCAATCGATGAACCCACGTGGAAGCGAGACGTCTGGACAATCTTCAAGGATAACTGGGACAACCCCTATTACGGGGGCGGCGAGAAGCAGCCCGGGTGCTGGTTCGACTTCTGGATCGGGAAGGTCCACTTCGTTCTGATCGACGGACGCTACTACCGGGAGTCGCCCAAGGGCAAAAACCCTTCCATGCTTGGGCCTGCCCAGATGAAATGGCTCAAGAAGACCCTCAAGGAGCCCGCAACCTTTACCGTATTCTGCACCAACGTTCCCGTGACGCCCAAAGTGAAGCCAGGATCCAAGGACACCTGGGACGGGTTCGATGAGGAACGCCAAAGGATCTTCAA
>Ga0310343_10001094_pt1 | contig 13657 bp, 15 predicted proteins | sample HC15DNA2025_MG_FD_203519 | JGI IMG/M metagenome (GOLD analysis project Ga0310343, IMG submission 203519) | Marine microbial communities from station ALOHA, North Pacific Subtropical Gyre - HC15-DNA-20-25_MG | ecosystem: Environmental > Aquatic > Marine > Oceanic | place: Pacific Ocean: North... | reverse complement strand
AACGCTCACGATCTCGGATACGTTCCGCGTAAGCGGCCACACCACCAGCCAACAGGTCATCGGGAAGCAGCTGTTTGAGGCTCGTGCTGGAAGCTGTGTAGGCGTACTGATCATGCGTCAACCGGAGCCCTTCCTTCCGGGCGGCATCGAGCCTGGCCAGCAGTGCGTGATGCCGCCCCCACATCGGTCGCCCAGCAAGTTTCAAATGGGAAATATGCACAGGCAATTTGGCTTCGCGGCCGATGCGACACACCTCATCCACCGCCTTGAAAATATTAGTGCCCTCGCTCCGCATATGGCTGACGTAAATACCTCCGTGTTCCGAGACTGTTTTCGACAAGTCAACCAGCTCATCAGTTTTGGCAAAAGTACCAGGAAGATAAATCAAACCGGTGGACATTCCCAACGCCCCATCGTTCATGCCTTTGGTGATATATAGCTGCATTTCCTCAAGTTCTTTTGCTGTGGGCGGTCGACGAAAGGATTTGCCCATGACCTGATTGCGAACTGTTCCATGGCCGATCAATGAGGAAATGTTTGGCGAAAAACCTACTTGATTCACACGTCCAAAGAACTCGCCGATGTCCAGCTTAGACGAGCCGCAATTCCCTAGCACGAGCGTGGTGACGCCCATGCGCAGAAAATTCTCCGCCTTGGGATGGTAGATGATGTTTTCCGCATGGGTATGAACGTCGATAAAACCGGGCGCCACAACGAGCCCTGTGGCATCCAAAATTTGTCGGCCACGAACAGGATTTTGATCAACCGCAACGATGCGCCCCTGATGAATGGAAACATTGGCCTGAACAGGCTCCCGACCAGTGCCGTCGTAGACGAGCCCGTTGCGTAGCACTAAGTCCACCGCCGCATCGAGCGGCAGGCTGAAAGTGCAGAAAAAAAGCGCCGCTCGAAAAGCGTGCATTCGATTAACTTTCGCCGATCTGCGAAGCGTAGCCCGCTGCGTCCAGTGTGCCGGATAAGTCGGGTTCACCGGAGAGTTTCAATTTGAAAAACCACCCCTCATCGTAAGGGCTTTCATTGATCTGTTCGGGGGCATCTTCAAGAGCGCTGTTAATGTCGGTGATTTCACCGGCGATTGGCGCGTACAAATCACTGGCCGTTTTGACCGACTCAACAACACCACACCCTTCGCCCACTGCCAATGTGCGGCCCACTTCCGGCAGCTCCACATACACGATATCAGTCAGCTCGGCTTGGGCGTGATCGGTGATACCTACCACCGCAGTATCGCCCTCAATACGGATCCATTCATGTGAGGCGGTGTATTTAAGGTTATCAGGAATGCTGCTCATGTTTTTTGGTATAAAGGTTTCTTGCGGAGTTCCGCCGGGAAACGGCGGCCCCGAATTTCGATTTCGATTTCTGTGCCACGCTTGGCGTGGGGTTGATTAATGTACGCCATGCCGATGCCCGTCTGAAGTGAAGGGCTTTGAGTGCCGCTGGTCACGACGCCAATTTCCTCATCGCCGATCCATACGGTATAGCCCTCGCGGGGCGGTGGCGATTTGGCGGTCATGGCAAAGGCCATATTGCGGCGGGTTACGCCTTCTTTCTTTTGAAAGCCCAGCTCCCCACGCCCTCGGAATGATTTTTCCATATCCACGAAAAATCCCAATCCGGCTTCCAGCGGAGAAACCCCTTCGCTTAATTCGTGACCGTACAACGGATACCCCATTTCCATGCGCAAGGTATCGCGCGCACCCAGCCCGGCTGGTTTGATGCCGTGGTCGACCCCCAATTCCATGAGCCGCTCCCATAGGATTGTGATGATTTCATTCGGCGCGATCAGTTCAAAGCCGTCCTCGCCGGTGTAACCGGTGCGCGACACGTACACGTCCTTGCCCTCGAAAATAAACGCATCGATTTGGTTTTTCTCCAGCGCCGTGGGGCGTTCCACGGCGATGAGCCCGGACATGGTGAAGAGCTGGCTTACGAAACGGTTCACGTGCGGTCCCTGCAAGGCCACTGCTGACAGATTGTCTGACTCGTCCACCACATTGACTGTGCGCGTGGATTCGAACTCTGCAACCAGCCGCTGCAATTCCGCCAAGTCTTCCGCGATGCGTGAGGCATTGACCACCAACAAATAGACTTCTTTGGCAATCCGGTAAACATAGAGATCATCCAACACGCCGCCGCGGTCATTACACATGAGCGAATACTGAGCGTCTCCCACGTCCAGCTTGGAGGCCGTGTTGGTGAGGGCGTGATCGAGAAACTCCGCTGCACGTGCGCCGCCGACCATCAATTCCCCCATGTGAGAGATATCAAAGAGGCCGCACGCCTCGCGTACAGCGCGGTGTTCATCGACGATGCCCGAGTATTGAACAGGCATTTCCCACCCGCCAAAATCAATGCAGCGAGCCCCTAAAGCCTGATGCGTCTCATACAGGGCCGTGCGCCGCGGGTCCGCCATTCATTAACCCCACTTCTCGAGGATCACCTGTTCCTTGGGCGCGCCGAGTTCGTCCTTAGCCAGCGTTTCGGCCATTTCCACAAGCGCATTCGGTCCGCATGCGTAAAAGACCGTGCTGTCGAGGTCATCGATGTGTTCCTTAATCCAATCCGCATCAATGCGGCCTCGGCGCCCTTCCCAAGGATCGTCATCCGCCAGGCGCGTACAGGTCACGAGAAACTTGAAGTTGGAGTTCTCCTTCTCCAGCTCACGGAATTCTTCATTGAAGATAATGTCATCGGTCGTGCGCACGGTATAAAGCACGGTAATTTTGGTGTCCAAATTGCGGCGAGTCGCTTCGCGTACAAACCCACGGAATGGCGTCACGCCTGAGCCGCCCGCGATGCAGATCAAATGACGCCCCGGCGGATCGAAGACGGGCAGGAATTTGCCAACCGGCTCAATGACGCCCATCACGTCCCCCTCCTCGGCCCAGTCGACAATACTGGTCCCCATCTTGCCGTCACGCTTGACCGTTACTTCAAAGTTGCCTCGGTCCAGCGCGCAGGAACTCAGTGAATATGCTCGCTTGTATTTCGGATGATGCGGCCACCACACAGTGATAAACTGACCGGTCTTGAAGTCCAAATCGTAGCCCTCAGGCCACTTGAATTTCAGCGTCTTCGTGTCAGGCAACTCCATCGTCACCTGCTCGATTTCCATTTCAACTTTCAGTTTTGCCATGATCTTAAATCTATTGGGTGAATTTATTTCACGTCAAAGGCAGCGCCCTCTTTCGTGCTTCGCACATAAATGCGGCCATCGGCCAGCACCGGCGTGCTCCAGCATTTTCCAGCCACGCCCTTGGACTCCGCCAGTTGCTTGTAACCTGCAGGGGATCCGGCCACGAGCACGAGCTTGCCGTAATCGGTGAGCGCCAGAATATTGTCCCCCACGCGAATCACATTGCCGGCTCCGAAGCCTTCCTGTTCCCACTTGATTTCACCGGTGGCGATATCCACGCACTTGAGCGGACCGTCGCCGTATTTCTTGAAGCTAAACATGCCATACAAGTGGCCATCTTTAAACACGGGCGTGCTCCAGTGGTTTGCCACATGCTTATGGCCCGGAATACGCCAGATCTCCTCCGTGCTCCATTGACCACCCTTGAGCGCCACCTTGTACGCGCCGCCACCCACACCGTAACCGGCTGAGCAAAATACCACGTCTCCATCTACAATCGGCGAAGCCGCGGTGGAAACCGCGAATTTAAACGGCTGTTTCCAGAGGAGCTTGCCTGAATTGATCTCAACGGAAACCAAGCCAGACACACAGAAAAAGATCACCTGCCGGACACCATGAATCTCCGCCACCACCGGTGTGGCGTGTGTCACAGTTTCGGTGCCGGTTTTCCAAGCGAGCTTGCCGGTGGCTTTATTGAAAGCCAGTAATGACTGACCTTCACCGCCACCGCCGACGATTACCAGATCTCCATCTACTACCGGTGAGGCGGCGTTTTTCCATTTGATCTGCTGACCACCAAAATCACCCAGTAAATCATGCGACCATTGCTTCCGGCCGTTTTGCAGGGAGAAACTCCCCAATACAAAATCGGCAGACAGTACATAAACCGAACCGCCATCAATCGAAGGCGTTGAGCGCGGGCCATCCCCACCCTTGTTATCATTCGCCCCGGCGTTTCCGCCGTCATGGCCGTAGTCCGCCGCATCCAGCGCCGCAGACCAAACCATCCGGCCTGAATCCGCTTTTAGCACAGCAACAGTTTCTTTGCCTTGTACCGTGTACTGCGTCGCTGCAAACCCACCGGCAACAGCAAAGGAGCTAAACCCATTCGGAGTCGCAGTCTTCCAGGCGGTCTTCAAGCCACCGGCACCCCACGGAGCCAATGATTCCTTGGATGCCCCGGTGTGATGCGGACCACGGTACTGCGGCCATTCATCGGCCGTGACCGAAACCGCCATACTGGCGGCGAGCAATAGAGGATACGTTTTCATGAAAACTAAAGCGGGAGTCTCGATAAACCAGCCGAACGCTTCAAGCCTGATTTTGCACTGGCTCAAGATTTTGCAATGCCGCGGCGTCCACCACATTGTCTGGTGTTGGCACCTCGGCCACAGGCTCAGCACTCGCCACAGTTAGGCGCTGGATCAATTCGGCGGCCAACACATCGTAGGCGGCAGTGCCTAATCCATCCGGATCATACACCAAAGACGGCTGACCATGACTCGGAGCTTCAGCTAATCGCGTCGCCCGTGGAATGGTGGTTTCGAAAATGGTTTTCGAAAAATGCTCGCGCACCTCGTCGAGCACCTGTTGGGACAGGCGTGTGCGCCCATCGTACATGGTCATCACGATGCCCATGATGTGCAGGTCTGGATTATCACCGGAGTTTCGCACTTGATCGATTAGCCGTTGCACCATTGAGATTCCTTCCAGCGCGTAGTATTCGCACTGGATCGGCACAACCAGCGAATCCGACGCCACAAACGCATTCAACGTCAGCGAGCCCAGCGACGGCGGGCAATCGATCATGATGATGTCATACACATTGGCCATTCGAACTGAATGCAGCGCTCCCTGCAGACGGTGCAGGCAATCCTCCATGCGCGGCAGATCAATCTCCGCACCGCACAAGTTTACTTCACCGGGGATAATTGAAAGATTCTCATAAACCGTGCGGACGATTTGATCGCTCAACAGCGCATCGCCAACCAGCGCCTCGTACACACTGCCTCCTTCTCGTTTCTCGACGCCCAAGCCACTCGTTGCGTTGGCTTGCGGATCCAAATCCACCAACAACACACTTTTTCCTTGGCTTGCCAAACTGGCAGCCAGATTGATGGAGGTCGTCGTTTTGCCAACCCCTCCTTTTTGATTGGCGACAGCAATCACACTGGTAGGCATGCCGTGAGATTAAATCGCCGCCGGCGCCCTCCGAGCAAAACTTATCCCCACGAAACGGCCTTTGGCACGTTCCTTGCAGTAATAAAAAGTAACATGAAGTTTGTCTCACAAATTTCAGGAAAACACGAAGGAACAGCCGATTCCGAGCGTGATTCCCACGCAAAAAGTGTGGAATCCGCCCCGTTCACCAAGCAAATCGCCTTGGCCGGGGTCGCCTCGCTGATAATGGTTGTTTTCGTAGCCGCTCTGCTGAAAACGCTAGCATAGCCTGTGCAAGACCTCGACTGGACTTGCTCGCGGCATGCAGCCAAACTGCCCGCGTGCCGCATCATCAGCCAGTTGAGTCATCGTTTGTTGATTCATTCGCCGCCCTCCCCTTGGGCGCACTCCGGGCTCATTCGCTGCGAACTACCGAAGAGGAATTTCAAAAAAGCCTTGGCGCAGTACAGCCGTCTCTTGAAGATTTCGCCCAGTTGATTTCCCCGGCAGGCACGGATCAGTTGGAGGCGTTGGCTAGCCATTCCAAGGCACTAACGCAACAACGTTTCGGCCGGGCCATTCGTCTCTTCGCTCCGCTTTATCTTTCTAACGAATGCATCAACAACTGCGCCTACTGTGGCTTCTCGCGGGACAACCCAATTTTGCGCGTCACGCTCGAGCCGGAAGAAGTAATGACCGAAGCCCAAGCGCTAGCAGAACAAGGCTTTAGAAATGTACTTCTTGTGGCTGGCGAACATCCCAAATTCGTTTCCAACGGCTACGTGGAACAATGCATCCGAATACTCCACGAAACCTTGCCTAGCCTTTCATTGGAGCTAGGCCCACTGGAAACCGAGGCTTATCAGCCACTCGTAACTGCAGGGGCAGAGGGTTTGGTCGTCTACCAGGAGACCTACGATCGAAATGCTTATCGAGTGCATCACACAGCGGGCCCAAAGAAGGATTTCGACTGGCGCCTTGCAACCCCCGAACGCGCCTACGCCGCTGGTTTCCGCCGCCTCGGCATTGGCGCTCTTTTTGGGTTGAGCGACTGGCGCACCGAAGCAATCGCTCTTGCGGCGCATGCGGAGTGGCTATTGAAACATTGCTGGAAAGCTCAACTGACACTTTCCCTGCCCCGTCTCCGACCTTGCGCCGGAAGCTTTGATCCCATTGATCCGATTCCAGACCGCGACCTCACGCAATTGATTTGCGCCCTGCGCCTATTTCTCCCTGATGTTGGCATTGTGCTCTCCACTCGTGAACCGGCCACCCTGCGCAATGGCCTGATTCCGCTGGGCGTTACCTTGATGAGCGCCGGAAGCCATACCGAGCCAGGAGGTTACACTGGGGCTGGTAACGACAAGCTCCATAAGACCGAACGCGGCAAAATGATCGCTTTGACCGAGCAATCCAGTGAATGGGCCGCGGGCGCTACAGGCCAGTTTGATATCGCCGATGAGCGCTCTCCAGAAATAATCGCCCAACAGATAATCAGTCTCGGCTATGAACCTGTTTGGAAAGATTGGGACGCGGCGTTGACCCCTTGAAGACAGAGGTTATTCTTCGGCCGTGATCAAGCGCCTCCGCAATTATTGGCAAAACCGTACAAACCGGCGACGCTTTCTCTGGGGATCACTCGGCTCCGGCTTTGTCGGCGCGGGATCCTATGCCTATATGCGCCTTTGGGAATCCGGCTGGCTTGAGGTCAATCGCCACCGCGCCCCCATCATGAAGGCCGAGCGCCCGCTTCATTTGCTGCACTTATCTGACCTGCACGCCTCCAAGGCCGTGAGCCTCGGTTACCTTCGCCGCGCTTTGGAAGTTGGCTTGGAACTGAATCCGGATTTAATTTGTCTCACGGGGGATTTCATCACTTGGAAGTATCGGCAATACGACGAATACAGTGAAGTGCTTCGCGCACTCCCCAAAGCCGCGCCCACCTTTGCTTGCCTAGGCAATCATGATGGAGGTTCCTGGGCGGCCGGTACAATGAAAATTGGTGCCGCGCATAGCTTGCCCGTTCAGCGAATGCTGAAAAAGGCCGGTATCCGCCTTCTACATAACGAACACACGCTGCTCGACCTAGCTGGTCATACAATCAACCTCGTAGGCGTAGGCGATCTTTGGAACCGGGAATGCCACCCACAACAAGCCTTTGCCGAGCTTGATGACCAATACCCCACCGTCCTACTGTCGCACAATCCGGACACCAAGACTGAATTGGCCGCGTACCCGTGGCAACTGATGCTAAGCGGCCACACGCATGGCGGCCAGGTTTACCTGCCTGGTGTGGGTGATCCTTTGGCGCCGGTGAAAGATAAGAAATATGTTCGCGGCCTGCACCGCTTAGGTGACCGTTGGCTTCACATCACCAAAGGGGTCGGCAACCTCCACGGGCTGCGTTTCAATTGCCGCCCGGAAGTGAGTTTGCTCGAAATTTCATGATGGCCGCCGTCATTGCCAACGGTAAAGAGACAGACGTAAACATCCCCTGCACGGTGGACGAATTCCTACAAGAACTCGACCTGCCACCTCGTTCGGTTGTAGTGGAACTCAATGGCGAAGCCCTTACGCCGTCTTCCTTTACTGAACAGCAACTCCAAGCCGGAGATCGCCTGGAGATCGTACGAATTGTCGCCGGCGGTTAAAGTGTTCCTGTCGGTGAACACTCGCGGCTTGTAAAACGTCAGTTTCGTCCTAGAATCCAAGCACTGCGGAGGCAACCATGGCGGACACAACCCCCATCTATCTGGACGAGTTTAAGGCAATGCACCCGGCTGACCTGGCCGATCGCCTGCAGCGAATGCCTACCGAGGAAGCCCGCCACCTCCTAGCCGAGCTCCCCGTCGACACCGCATCAGCCACCCTGGCCGAACTGGAGGACGAGTGGATCGCGGATTTACTGGAGGAGTTCCCCCAGTCCAAGCTCGTTCCGCTCCTCAACAAAATGTACGCGGAAGAGGCTGCGGACGTGCTGGGAGAAATCCCAGAGATCGACCGCGCACGCCTGCTCCGCAAGATGGGCAAGGAGGAAGCGCAGGCTGCGCGCGATCTCCTGAAATACCCCGAGGACACCGCGGGTGGCATCATGAACGACCGGTTCGTGACGCTGCGCTCCCACCACACCGTGGGCGATGGTCTCCGCCGCATTCGCCGCAAGCATCGTGAACATTCACCATCAGATATCAATTATCTGTATGTCACCGATAAGGACGAAAAACTTGTCGGCATCGTCTCCATCCGCGACCTCATTTTCTCTGATGACGAAGTAAAGACCGCGGACGTCATGAACCGTGAGGTCAAGTACGTGCGCGTCACTGACGACCAAGAGGAGGTCGTCCGGCGCTTTGAAAAATACCACTTCCTAGGCCTCCCTGTGCTTGATGAAGAAGGCCGACTGGTTGGCGTCATCCGAGGCGACGAAGCATTGTCCGTTGCCATTGAAGAGCAGACTGAGGACATGCAAAAGATGGTGGGCCTCTCCGGCGAAGAACGTGCGCTCACGCCTTGGAAACAATCCTTTGGGAAACGACTGCCATGGCTGTGCATCAACCTAATCACCGCCTGTCTCGCTGGCGCGGTAGTAGGCGTCTTTGAAAGCACAATTGAAACATTTGCTGTGCTAGCCATTTTCCTGCCAATCATCGCCGGTCAAGGCGGCAATGCCGGCATGCAAACAGTCACCGTTATCATTCGCGACATGGCGCTCGGAGAACTATCCCCCGGAGACGGTCGCAAAGCACTATTCAAAGAGATTCTCCTGAGTGTCCTAATTGGACTAATTATAGGCCTGATTGTGGGTGTTGTCGGCTATCTTGTAGGCGGGCTGTTTGATGGCCGCCTCGGCTGGAAACTGGGCTTGGTAGTAGGTCTGGCCATGATCCTTAACCTCATGGCGGCTGCGCTATTTGGAGTCCTGATTCCGTTTGCCTTAAAATTCTTCAGGCTGGATCCTGCGTTAGCCTCAAGCATCCTAATCACAACGGTTACTGATGTAGCCGGTTTCTTCTTCCTGCTGGCCTTGGCTAAGTGGATCTTGATACCGACCGTTGTCGGATAGGCTTGACCCCGCCTTGTGGACTACTCAATTTTCCCTGATGCAACATTGGCCCGCCATTGTCTTAAGTGTCCTCCTATATTGTTTTGGTACTTCAACCTCCGCATTGGCCGCGGACCCACCACCGATTGAGGTAAACACCAACAACGCCGCAAAGCAGAAAACCGAAGCGCTCGCCAAGAAACTCGAAGACTCGGCGGCAGTTCAGACCTTTCAGCAATACCTCGGACAGGACATTCTCGGCATCGGCATATTGGCCTGGCAATTGGTGGCTGCTTTTCTCGCGATTCTGGCGGGACTAATTATCAAGCGTATCGCCCTCAGTTTCCTCCAAACGCGCATCGAGAATTTCGTCAAACAAACCGAGGCGGAATGGGACGATCAACTTTTTGAGGCAATCATCAAGCCGATCAACACGTTTGTCATGATCGGCGCCGTTCATTTGGCGGCGTTTCTCCTGATCTTCAATTTAGAACGTTTCCCGACCGAGCTGATCGGCAAGAGCTACACCATCTTCCTTGGGTTCACGATCATTTGGCTGATATATCGCTTGGTGGATGTAGCCGCACATTATTTGGACGAATTAATGGCCAAGGCCGATGAAGGATTACGCGGCCAATTCACCCCGCTTATCCGTCGAGCCTTGCGGATTGTGGTTGTTATTATCGGCACACTCACCGTTCTGGCGACCATTGGTGTGAACATCACCGGCCTTGTGGCTTTGGGCGGCGTACTCGGTTTGGCCTTTTCCATGGGCTCGCAGGACTCAGTGGCAAACCTTGTGGGCACGATCAACATCCTGACTGACCGCCCCTACAAGGTGGGCGATTGGATTACGGTAGGTGGCTCCATTGATGGTGATGTTGAGGAAATTGGATTTCGTTCCACCAAAATCCGGATGTTCGATAAGACACTAATGACTGTCCCCAACGGCAAGTTAGCCAGTGAGACCATCAAAAACTGGTCCCGTATGCCGAAGCGGCGCATCAAAATGACCCTCGGCCTCACGTACGACACCACGCCTGACCAAATGCGCGAAGCGCTCAAGGCCATTGAAACCATCCTCGCTGAAGATGAAGGCGTGGATCAGGACTACAAACTCGTGCAGTTCACGGACTTCGGCCCGAGCTCTTTGGATGTCTTCCTGTATTATTTCAGCACTAGCACAGTCTGGAAGGAATATCTGGAGACTCGCGAGCGTGTGAATCTCAAGATCATGGATAAACTAACCGAGATGGGCCTGGAGTTTGCCTTCCCGACGCAAACCCTTCACTTAAAAGGCGACGAACTCAAAACACTCAAGGATTTGGGTTAATTATCCTCCGAAAAAAGCTCGCCAACCCATCAAAACAACGTAGATTTCACTGACCCCGCGCTAATGATGAAGAACACAGTCCACTCTATCATGCAGCTCTCATTAATCGCTGCTTTCACGCTAACGGCATCTATACATGCCGAGGAAAAACCTGCCAAAAAGGAATATTCAGACGCTGTGAGCGAGCTGATTGAAAAAGTCCGCGATCTAGCCGTAAAAGATAGCACAAAAGCATACCAAATGTTTGCTACCGACGTTCAAACACTGGCAAAAGAGTACCCAAATGAAGTCGGCCCTTTCCTATTGATGTTCGAGGCCAGTACTTTGCTGGAAGACAAAAAGCAGGGGCTAGCATTGGCGACGAAGGCTGAGAATGGAGTTTTTGGTTTCCTCAAAAAGGATCCCAAAAACGAGACGGCCAATATAGCACTTGTACATATGGCAGACCTTGCGGACTTAGAAAAAGGCAAGGAGTTACTCAAGCAAGTCGCAGAGAACGGCCCTAAAGATATGGCTAATTATGCAAAAGGCAGACTTTGGGCGCTTAAACCACTTCCAAAACAGGTAGAGATTGCCTTCGAAGCTACTGATGGCCGGGAAGTTGACCTAGCAAAACTCAGGGGCAAGGTTGTACTAGTGGACTTCTGGGCCACATGGTGCGGCCCTTGCATTGCAGTGTTACCCGATCTGAAAAAGGCCTACTCAAAATTTCAAGGAAAAGACTTCGAGATCATTGGCATATCTCTTGATCTAGACAAGAAAGAGCTCACCGATTTCATTAAGAAGAATGAGATGACGTGGCCGCAGAGTTTCGTAGGAAATAACACTGGTGATCCATTCGATAATCCATTCGTTTTAAAATATGGAGTGAGGGGCATTCCTGCCATGTGGCTCATAAACAAGAAGGGTCAGTTAGTTGATGTTAATGCTGTGGAGAACCTTGAAGGAAAGGTGGAGAAACTGCTGGCTGAATGATACAGCGATCATCCCCCATCAATTCATAGCCCCTAAAACGGGGCCTTTTTTGTGCCCTTTACACTTGCCAACCCATTGCCGCGCGGGCAAGGTGCGCCCTTTCCCGATGCCAAAGGAAGAGCCCATACAATTAGAAGGCACCATCTCGCAGGTGATGCCCGGCACCATGTTTAAGGTCAAGCTGCCCAACGGACATGAAGTGCTGGCGCATATTTCGGGCAAGATGCGGAAGAACTGGATCCGCATTGCTGAAGGCGACACGGTGAAGGTGGAGATGTCTCCCTACGATCTTTCCAAAGCGCGCATTATCTATCGTGCACGCTAGGATTACCTAGCAGTAACCCACCTCGCCCGTTCCCGGAACCACCAATTCAAAGGACGGAATACCGACCACCACCGGCTCACCATTGGCCGTGATCCCCAAATAACTCCCCTGCGCAATGGCACGTGATGAGCGGATCATGTGATAGCTGTTGTAGCTGAAATGTTCGCCCGGCTCGAGGGCTGGAAACTCCCCAACCACGCCGTCCCCCTCTACCGCGATCACCTCGCCATTACTCTCAGTAACCACCCATTTACGCCCCCGCACGGTGACTGTTTCCTGTCCTTCGTTTAGAATAGTGATGTAATAGGCAAAACAATGCGGCGTGTCCGGCGGCGTGAGCACCCCATCCTGATAAACCAGTTGATCCAAGTTCACCCGCAATCCATGCGCCGCATCGTCCATACGCAGCCCTTACCTGAAAGCGGCCGCCCGTTCAATCCAATCTCGACCTCGGCGGCATTATTCAGTATATAACCGGAACACCCATAGGTTGGGAGCAGTCTTAACAAGTAAGCATTGCCGCCGGCCCACGACTACCAGAATCTCACCCCATGAATCCCCCCCAGGAACATCAATCGCACGCCATCACGGCCGCGTTGATCACGACACTGGTGATTCATGCCACCGTCGCCGCCGGGGTGCTCTGGGGTGGTTGGTTGAAAACCGTCTCTTTCCCTGCTGCCCCAAAGAAAGAATACCAATTGGTCACCCTCGATCTCAGCCAACCGCCACCTACTCTTGCCCCAGAGGAGCCACCCCAAAAACCAAACATCTTTGTTCCGGTTCCCCCTGAAGCAGCCACCCCGGAACCGCCCAAAAAGGAAACGCCGTTTTATTCCAACAAGAACTCACAAGCCGCCCAGCCGGAGCCAGTGACCACGCCAGACAACAAGCCCAAACTAAACGGCGAAACAACCACCTCCCCGGGCACCATCAATATCCCTAACCCCACCTCGCTGCAAACCAAGCCGCAACCAGCCTCACGCCCAAGCGCCGGCAAACCCAGCCAACCAAGGCCGCCAGCTCCAGCCCCCAGTCCAAGCAGCGGCAGTCACACCAGGCCGATCCCAATCACCCCGATTACTCCGGCATCACCACGCCCGCCCACAAATCTCCCAAAGCAAGGACTCCAAAAGGCGACTGCCAACCACCCCGACAATCAATTACCCGCACCGACCAAACCCAGCGGTACGGCCGGCCTGCTTCCGACATTTCAGGACGGCCCAAAAGCACCAACGCTTCAGCAGGCTAAATCAGGCCTCGGCAGTCGCAATATGAAAACGGATAATGCCGGCACCGCCCGCACGGGTGCGCCTGCGTTGGATGTTCGGCTGACTGGTTATGGCGATTACGATGCCCGCTTCTTCGCCGCGATTAGCATCGCCTGGCGCAATCAGATTAAAGACCGCTCCTGGGTCGCCAGCACGGTCAAGGTGGATTTCAATCTCCATGCCGATGGCCGGATTGATAACGTCCAAATCCACGACACGCGCGCAGCCTCTATCCTGCAATTTTTCTGCCGGGAAGCCATCGAAAAACCGGCTCCCTTCGAGCCTTGGAGCAATGAGATGCGCACCCAGCTTGGCCCCGGCCCGCGGCGCTGCCGCATTACATTCAATTATCTTGTCCGATGAAGTTGTTTTCTGTTTGCCTGTTGATTCT
>Ga0310343_10001093_pt1 | contig 13662 bp, 12 predicted proteins | sample HC15DNA2025_MG_FD_203519 | JGI IMG/M metagenome (GOLD analysis project Ga0310343, IMG submission 203519) | Marine microbial communities from station ALOHA, North Pacific Subtropical Gyre - HC15-DNA-20-25_MG | ecosystem: Environmental > Aquatic > Marine > Oceanic | place: Pacific Ocean: North... | reverse complement strand
GCCAAAATTGGGAAAAAAAGAATGGGGGCATCCGGAGCAAGTAAGAAAATAGTAGATGCCCTAAACCTTCATTTGTTATCTTAGTAAATGGCATTAGCTTATTAATTATTAATTCTTTTATGTATCCAATAAATGATCGACAATATCTAAAAATTTGTGCAGAGATTGCAAAACTTATGAGTATAAGCTTATCTTCTGCTAAGAAGAAAGTAGAAATTGAAATTGCAAGAGAGGGCTCGAAAACTATTCAAGAAAAAATAAAAGTTGCTCAAAATGTCTTAAACATTTGTGGAAAAAATGATGTAGATAAATTAAGTTCTTCAAGAATACTTGATAAGCTAATGGAAACTCTTGAAGGTGAAGATAATTTTTTAACTGAAGATTGATTCTTAATGTTCAAATATATTTGAAAATTTTAGTATGTCTAAATCAGCATGTACAGAAACTGTTTCGAAACATTTTTGAGCTAATTCATATCTATTCTCTCTTTCTAAGATAACTTTTAATTTATACATAGCTTCAATTAAGTATTTAACATCATTTGCTGCATATTCTAATTGATCTTTTGTTAAATCTTCGTTGCTACCCCAATCACTACTTTGCGAGCTTTTGTCTAGTTCTATATCTAACAATTCATTAATCAAATCCTTTAAACCGTGTTTATTTGTATAAGTTCTTGCCAACTTACTAGCAATTTTTGTGCAAAAAATATTTTTTGTATTAATTTCAAGATTGCATTTTAGAGCTGCTACATCAAATCTCGCATAGTGAAATATTTTAGTAATTTTGTCATCTTCAAGAAGTGCTTTTAAATAAGGTGAAGAAGATGTATTAAGTTCGATTTTTATACAGGATGTTCTTTTAAATTCATTGCATATTTGTACTAAACAGAGTCTATCTCTTCCATGAATTAAACCCATTGCTTCAGTGTCAATAGCTAGGTAGGATGATTTTTTATAAAGATTGTATAAATCTACTGTTAAATCGTTATAAAGAAGATCAATATTTTTATTTTTAATAGTCATTTTTAATAAGTATTTAAAGAAATTTAAGGTTTAGAATATTACTTAAGATTTTATTTAATTAAGAATTTTTATCTAATAGGAATATTTTACAGAATAATTCTAAAAAATTATAATATGATGTAACTTTAATTTTTATTCTCAAGTTACTAGAAAAAATTATTTAATGTCATATTCCTTAAATTCAACATTATTGCTGACAATTCTCTTGGCCATAGGATTATTTTTTTTTCTTAGGGCTTCCAGTAAAGATAGAACAACCATCGTTGAGATTTCATCTTCTCAGCAGCCAATTAAGGTTTTAAATGGTTTATGTGAATGGCTTAATTTGAGGGGATGGAAGCAAACAGGAGGAGATTTTGAACAAAGAATTTTAATATTTAAGGGTCAAGTTGTTTCTAGTAAATTTTTAGCAATTTTTTTAGGTTTTCTTGGCGGTTTTGGTTCTTGTGCTTTGGGATTAGTAATTATTCAAATATATCCTGAATTGGGTTGGTGGCCTATTCTTTTGGGATTAATTGGTGGTCCTTTGTCGGGAATTGTTTATTTTAAAAAATCAGCAAGAGAGGAGAAATTTGAATTAAGGTTGATCGACGAAAATGAAAATGATTCAACTTTCATGAGACTAAGAGCGCATAGGGATGAATTAATCTCTTTAGAAAATGAACTTGGAGAAAAACTTCAATTAAAAAGTGATGGGTCTTTATTCAAAACACCTATTTAAAATAAATTTAAAATTTTATTCGATAATTTTTAATCGAAAATATTATTCTTTATACAAAATTTCTCTAACTCCTTATCTTTTAACCAATCTTGGGGTTTTGTAAAAATTGATGTGAGAAATTCCTCTCGAGAACCCTTTTTAGCTTTATATCCATATTCCCATCTAGCTAAAGGAGGTAAAGACATTAATATAGATTCAGTTCTGCCATTTGTTTGTAGTCCAAAAATCGTCCCTCTATCCCAAACTAAATTAAATTCGACATATCTACCTCTTCGATATAGCTGGAATTCTCTTTCCTTCGATGAATATGTTTGAGATGCTCTTTTTTCAATAATGGGCAAATATGAAGGGAGGAATGCCTGACCACAGTTTTCCGCTAAAGAGAATAAATTATCCCAATTTAAATTAGATCTGCCAATTTTTTGAGAAGCTTTTGATGCCTCTCCTTTTTGATTATTTCCTCTATAAATATTGCCTGATCCATCTTGATAATCATAAAAAATACCTCCTATGCCTCTAGATTCATTTCTGTGCTTTAAGAAGAAATATTCATCACACCATGGTTTGAAAACTTTATGCAAATCTTTATCAACTTTTTCACAAGCTTTTTTATGCTCTTTATGAAAATTCCTCACATCTGAAAGATATGGATAAAAAGGGGTTAAGTCTGCACCTCCACCAAACCACCAAACTGGACCAGCTTCGAAATAACGATAATTTAGATGAACTGTAGGAATATAAGGATTCTTGGGATGTAATACCATAGAAGTTCCTGTGGCAAACCATTCATGTCCTTTAGCTTCTGGCCTCTGAGAGATTATTGATTGAGGTAATTCTTTCCCATGTACTTCAGAAAAATTTACTCCTGCTTGCTCAAAAATAGAACCGTTTTTCAATAATCTTGATCTTCCACCACCACCTTCGTCTCTTAGCCAAGATTCTTCAACGAATTTCCCTTGGCCATCTACATTTTCAAGGCCCAAACAGATTTTGTCTTGTAGAGTTAATAAGAAATTTTTAGTTTTCTCTCTCGAGTTTTTAGGAGGTTCTTTGAACATTTATTTAGTAAATCTTGAAGGAAAAAATTTTTGGTTAATTATAAGTTTCCCTTTATAATTTCTCTTAGGGGGAACTTATTTCCTATTATTTGATAGTTCGACATAGTTCTTAATCTTTTAAAAAGTCGACAACCTTGCCAAAACATTTAAAAATTTAATGACCACAATAGAAGATGCGAATTTAGCTTTACAAAAAGTTCTAGATGCTGGATCAAAGAAAAATGTAATTGAATTAGCTTGGATTAAAAACGTTAGAGTAACTATACCAAGAGTAATCGTAACACTATCATTACCATCATTCGCAAATTCTCAGAGAGATAGAATTGTAAATGATGTTCGTAAAATATTATTAGATTTTGAAGATATTGATGATGTTCAAATAGAGATAGATAATAATCCTTCCGAAATAGAATCTAAAACTAAAAGTAATGGACCTGAGTTACAGCATATTGAAGGTATTCAACATATTATTGCTATTAGTAGCGGTAAAGGCGGAGTTGGGAAAAGTACTATAGCAGTGAATCTTGCTTGTTCTTTAGCTAAATTAGGATTAAAAACAGGTTTACTCGATGCTGATATATATGGACCTAATACTCCCTCAATGATGGGGGTTGCTGAACAGAATCCAAAGGTTACAGAAGGAAGTGGAAATGATCAACGGCTAATACCAATAGATAAATTTGGAATTTCATTAGTATCAATGGGCTTTCTCATAGAAGAAGGTCAGCCAGTTATATGGAGAGGACCAATGCTTAATAGCATTATTCGTCAATTTCTTTATCAAGTTGAATGGAATAATCTTGATTTTTTGGTTATAGACTTGCCACCTGGTACAGGAGATGCTCAAATTTCTCTATCTCAATCAGTGCCTATTTCTGGTGCTATTGTCGTTACAACCCCGCAGCAAGTATCTTTGCAAGATGCGAGGAGGGGATTAGCAATGTTTAAACAACTTGGTGTTCCTTTATTGGGAATTGTGGAAAATATGTCGGTATTTATTCCGCCAGATATGCCAAGTAAAAAATATGAAATTTTTGGTAAAGGTGGTGGGCAAACATTAGCTAAAGAAAATGATCTACCATTATTAGCTAAAATTCCCATTGAGATTCCGCTTGTTGATGAAAGCAACAAAGGAATACCAATCTCAATAAGCCAGCCAAAAAAAGAAAGTTCTATTGAATTTGGTAATTTAGCTCAATTAATTAAAAATAAATTTACTAAAAAATAATAAATGTTTAGGAGAATTTCTTTTTTTTATAAAAAAAGATTTTTACAAAAAAGAGACAACTTTAGTAAAGAGTTTTTATTTTCTCCACTACTTTTAATCCCTCTGTTTTTAGTTATTATTTCGGGTTTTTTAATAAAAAGTATTCAAGGAGATTATTTAGCTTCGAATTATACTAGTCATATTTTAACAGGTTTTTTAGGTTATTTTTTAGCTTTTTTTATTTCCTATATACCTTTAGAGAGGCTTAGAAAGTATCTGATACCATTCTATTTGAGCACTTTAATATCCTTATTTCTAGTTTTTTCATTTGGGATATCAGTTTCTGGAGCTCAAAGATGGCTAAGCTTAGGAATTTTCTCATTTCAACCTTCAGAAGTCGCTAAATTAAGTACTGTTTTAACTCTTGCTTTAGTGCTAGACAAAAAAATAATTTCAACAATTAGAGATTTAGCACTGCCTTTAATAGTAGTTATTGTTCCTTGGTTATTAATTTTTTTTCAACCGGATTTAGGCACCTCTTTAGTCTTATTAGTCTTGACAGGTGTGATGCTTTATTGGTCTCTAATGCCTATAGAGTGGATTTTGATATTACTTTTTTGCATTTTTACTTCAATATTATATTTAACCTTTCCAACCCTTCTTATTTTCTGGATCCCGTTTATAGGATATCTTGCTTATAGATCTTCCAAAAAGAAAATTATTTTTTCTTTGATTGCTATCTCGATTCATTTATTAGTGGCAAAATTGACACCAATTATGTGGCAATATGGCTTAAAAGAATATCAAAAAGATAGATTACTGTTATTTTTAGATCCCAATAGAGATCCATTAGGTGGTGGATATCATCTAATACAAAGTCAAATTGCAATTGGTTCTGGAGGATTGTTAGGAACTGGTTTGTTACAAGGTAAACTCACTAATTTGCAATTTATACCAGAACAACATACTGATTTTATATTTAGTGCTCTTGGAGAAGAGTTGGGTTTTGTGGGATGCATAATAGTTCTATTTTCGTTCTTTTTTTTGATTAAAAAAATTATTAATATTGCAACAGCAGCCAGGACTCGTTTTGAGTCTCTAATTGTTATTGGGATCGCCGCAACTTTTCTATTCCAAATAATTATTAACTTATTTATGACTATTGGATTAGGACCAGTTACAGGAATTCCTCTTCCTTTTATGAGCTATGGAAGAACGTCATTGGTGATTAATTTTATATCCATTGGATTAGTTTTATCTATTTTGAAACGTTCTAGATCTCTAAAAATTTTATGAAATCGCAAATTACTATAAAGAAAATTCAAGACTTTTTGATTAAAAAAGGTCAAAGTATATATGTGGATGATGATACCTCTAGAAGAATGTGGTGGGCCTCTTTAGAAGTAATTCAAAAAGATTTCCTCTCTCAGAGCTATAAAGAGGGAGGTATTTGGGTTGCATCCCCTTTGCCTGCTCTTAATGATAAAAAATTTTTTAAACAACTTCAAGGATGGCTTTGGACCCCTGAAGGGTTTCCATATTTTTCCAAGGAAAATGCAGGTTTTTTACCAGTGAATAATTCAGAAAAGATAAAAAAAGATTTTGATATGTGTAATAACTATAAAGTCTTAAATCTAAGCAAAAAAGATGGATTTGAACCTTTTTTGATGATAATCACTCCAAATTTTCAATGTTTATTATCAATCGCAGGAGAAAAAGATAAGAAAATTCTGACAATGAAGTGTGATGAAGAAAGTCTAAAAATTTCAATTGAATTAATGCATGCGAAATTAAATCAAGAGAATTGCGAAGAGGGACTTAAATTTCGTAACGCAATAAATAATTTAGGTAATCTTAATATTAATAATCAATTTGAAAAAACTTTTTGGCCAATATTATCGGCAAAATTGGCAAAGTTAGCATCAAAAAGAAAAATTCATAATTCTTTGAAAAATGATAAAACAAATTTTCAAATAACTGAAGCAAAATTGTTAAGTGCAATTTCTCATGAAGTAAGAACTCCTTTGGCGACAATAAGGACTTTAATAAGTTCTACTTTAAAAAAATATAAGATGGATGAATCAATGAGAAATCGTTTAATTCAAATAGATAATGAATGTAATGAACAAATTGATAGGTTTGGTCTAATTTTTAATGCTGCGGAATTGGTAGGTAATGAAGTTCCTTCTTTAAATAAATTGGCAAAAATTAATTTAGCCGAAATTTTTAAAAAACTTTCTCCTTTATGGAATAAACAATTAAATCGAAGGGGAATATCTTTAAAGATCGATATCCCCAATCATCTTCCGCAAATTTTGAGTGATTCTGAAAAATTAGAATTAATGTTAAGGGGATTAATTGATAAAAATACTAGAGGATTAAAAGAGGGTAGTAAATTAATATTGGAATTAAGACCAGCTGGTCAAAAACTCAAACTTCAGCTTAAAGTACAAAAATTAGATAGTCATCCAAAAGAAATTTCTAATGTAGAAAACGGTTCTGATATTGGTCCTGTTTTAAATTGGAATCCTCAAACAGGGAGTTTACAACTAAGCCAAAATGCTACTCAAAAATTGTTAGCTAGTTTAGGAGGGCATGTTACACAAAGGCGTGATACTGGTTTAACAGTATTTTTTCCGATTTCCGATTCAAAATAAAAATCAGGGATAAGTTATGCATATATTAAATAATGTAGAAAAATTCTTATCAATCTTCAATTTTGCAAAATATGAATGCTAATTTCTTATAAGAAATAACTCAAAAATTTAGGATGACTGAAACTTTAGTTGGTCAATTTCCAAAGCATATAGGAAGTACTGGGGGTTTATTAAACTCTGCAGAAACCGAAGAAAAATATGCAATTGAATGGAATAGTTCAAAAGAACAAGCATTTGAATTGCCTACAGGTGGTGCTGCTATTATGCATGAAGGTGCTAATTTAATGTACTTTGCAAGAAAAGAACAATGTCTCGCATTAGGGACACAATTAAGAGCTTTTAAGCCAAGAATTGAGGACTTCAAAATCTACCGAATATTCCCAGGTGGAGATATTGAATTTTTACATCCAAAAGATGGCGTTTTTCCAGAAAAAGTTAATGAAGGTAGAGAGAAAGTTGGTCATAATCCAAGGAGAATAGGTGAAAATCCTAATCCTGCTGGTTTGAAATTTACAACTAAGAACACTTTTGATTAAATTTCTAAAAGTTGATATAAAACTAGATAATAATTATAATTTGGGTTGACATTATTAATATGATCAGCTCAAAGAAAGATACTTTTTTACAGGCTTACAAAGAAGGTAAAAATTTTATACCTATTACTCAAAGTTGGCCAGCAGATTTAGAGACTCCATTATCAACTTGGTTAAAATTATCCTCACAAGATTCACATGGTGTTTTCCTTGAGTCTGTTGAAGGTGGAGAAAGTTTGGGTAGATGGAGTATTGTTGCTACTAAACCTCTATGGGAAGCAGTTTGCAATGGAGAAGAAATAGTTAAAACTTGGAATAATGGAAAAACTGAAATATACAAAGGTGATCCTTTTGATATTTTAAGAACTTGGACAAAAGAATATAAGTCAACCATGCTTGATGACTTACCATCAATTGGACAGTTATATGGCTCTTGGGGTTATGAATTAATAAATCAAATAGAGCCAAGCGTTCCAATAAATGAAATGTCAGAAAACAATATTCCTTATGGTTCCTGGATGTTTTTCGATCAGTTAGTTGTTTTTGATCAAATAAAAAGATGCATTACTGCAGTGGTCTATGCAGATACAACTTCTTTAAAAGAGTCCTCTATTGAAGAGGTGTATATAAACTCAATTTCTAAAATTGAGAAAACTAGAAATTTAATGAGAGTTCCTCTAAAAGAAAATGACTTTTTAGATTGGAATGAAAATGAGAATTTGAATTTAGATCTTAAAAGTAATTGGAAGAAAAAAGATTTTAAGGATGCAGTTCTCTCTGCAAAAGAATATATAAAAAAAGGAGATATATTCCAAATAGTAATAAGTCAGAGATTCCAAACACAAGTCAATAATGATCCCTTTAATTTATATAGAAGTTTGAGGATGGTTAATCCATCTCCATATATGTCATTTTTTGATTTTGGCTCTTGGTATCTGATTGGTTCCAGTCCAGAAGTAATGGTTAAAGCTGAAAAAAATAAAAATAGTCAGATTATTGCAAGCTTAAGACCAATTGCAGGCACAAGACCTAGAGGAATTGATAATCAACAAGACTTGGAATTAGAAAAGGATTTATTAAAAGATCCAAAAGAGATAGCTGAGCATGTAATGCTTATAGATCTGGGAAGAAATGATCTTGGAAGGGTTTGTGAAGTTGGTACTGTAAAGGTCAAAGATTTAATGGTTATTGAGAAATATTCACATGTTATGCATATTGTTAGTGAAGTTGAGGGAATCTTAAATAATAATGCTGATGTATGGGATTTGTTAAAGGCATCTTTTCCCGCTGGGACAGTAACCGGTGCTCCAAAAATAAGAGCTATGCAATTGATTAATCACTTTGAAAAAGAATCTAGAGGACCCTATGCTGGTGTGTATGGCTCTATTGATATTAATGGTGCATTAAATACGGCAATAACTATAAGAAGTATGATAGTTAAACCCTTAAAAGATGGGAAATATGATGTTTCAGTGCAAGCAGGAGCAGGAATCGTTGCTGATTCTTCTCCTGAAAATGAATATCAAGAGACCATAAACAAAGCAAAGGGGATACTAAAAGCGTTGGCATGTTTTGATAAATAAATGAGTCAAAATAATCTTTATAAGGGGTTTGAAGTGGAACTTTTCACAGGTTCTTTCAATTCTCATATTGGTATTTCAGCTGACATCGAAAAAAATTTTTCTGATTTTGTGAAAGAGCCAGATAGCAGAAATGTTGAATACATAACAAAACCTGAAAAAGATTACAAACATTTACACGAGAAATTAATAACTCCAAGAAAAAAATTAAGACAATGGCTCAATAATAAAGGTTTAACAATCATTCCTTCATCCACTCTATGTTTTAAACACGATATTCAATTTCAAAGATCTGATATTGAAAATGTTTATCATCAATTTATACAAGACAATTATGGAATATCTATTGCAACTTCAAGTGTTCACATAAATATAGGAATAGATGACTTAGATAAGCTTTTTGCTGCTATAAGGTTGATAAGATCTGAGGCCGCGTTGTATCTGTCCATAAGTGCTAGTTCACCTTTTTTAAATAATAAAATTACAGAAAATCATTCTCAGAGGTGGATTCAGTTTCCTAAAACACCGAATAAAGTGCCTTTTTTTGTAAATCATAATGGTTATGTCGAATGGATCGAGGAAAATATAGCTAATAAAAATATGCAAAATATCAGACATTTTTGGTCTTCAATTAGACCAAATGGTCCTCAAAGGCCTTTAATTCTTGATCGCATGGAATTAAGAATTTGTGATTTTGTTTCTGACATTAACTTGCTATTAGCGATAACAGCAATGCTAGAACTAAGGATTTTAAATCTTTTTGAAAATATAAATACTTTAGATCCTTTGTATACTAGTATTTTTTCCATTGATGATTTATCAGAAATATGTGATCAAAATGAAATGAAAGCTGCTAAAGATAGTCTGAATTCAGAGTTAATTCACTGGCAAAATGGGAAAAAAGTTATTTGTAGGGAATGGATTCAAAACTTATTATCAGATTTATCATCCACCGCAGAAAAATTTGATATGAAACATCTTTTGAATCCAATTTATAAAGTACTTGAAGAAGGCAACCAATCTATGAAATGGTTAAATCAATATGAAAAAGGTCTTTCTATTGAGGAGATAATGAAAATTTCTATTGAAGAAATGACCAAGAGTGAAAATGAGAATGTTTAATTAATTAAATAAACATTTGATCTGAACATTTTCAGTTGTGACATAATGATTATATGGAATCCTTTCAACAAATAAAAAATAATAATGTGGATTTGATAAGCAAAAATGATCCACTGGATAAAAATCGTCTTTTAATAGAGGATCTATGGGAATCTGTGCTAAGAGAAGAATGCCCTGATGATCAAGCAGAGAGATTGATACAGCTTAAAGAATTAAGTTATTCAAAACAAATTGAAGGTGATAGTTCAAAAACTTTTAAAAAAGAAATAGTTGATATTGTAAATTCTATGGATTTAGCAGAATCCATTGCAGCAGCAAGAGCGTTTTCATTATATTTTCAACTTGTGAATATTTTGGAACAAAGAGTAGAGGAAGATAGATATATTCAAAGCTTTACCAATAAGAATGTTCAAAAATCGCCTGATAATCTTGATCCTTTTGCCCCAGCACTGGCTAGACAAAATGCACCTGTTACTTTTAGAGAATTATTTTATAGGTTGAGGAAATTAAATGTTCCTCCTGGAAAATTAGAGGCATTATTGCAGGAAATGGATATTCGATTAGTTTTTACCGCTCATCCGACTGAAATAGTAAGACATACGATTAGACATAAGCAAACCAGAGTCGCAAATTTATTAAAAAAAATACAAGTTGAGCAATTTTTAACAAAAGAAGAAAAAAATTCTCTCAAAATCCAATTAAAAGAGGAAGTAAGACTCTGGTGGAGAACAGATGAATTGCATCAATTTAAACCCTCAGTTTTAGACGAAGTAGATTATGCCTTACATTATTTTCAGCAAGTTTTATTTAATGCAATGCCTCAATTGAGAGGCAGAATCGCTGAAGCACTCCACGAAAATTATCCAGATGTTCAAATGCCCTCTGAGTCTTTTTGTAACTTCGGTTCTTGGGTAGGCTCTGATAGGGACGGTAATCCATCAGTAACTCCTGAGATTACATGGAGAACAGCTTGCTATCAAAGGCAGTTGATGTTGGAAAGATATATTATTGCAATCTCTAACCTTAGGGATCAATTAAGTGTATCAATGCAATGGAGTCAAGTAAGTTCTTCTATATTAGAATCATTAGAAACAGATAGGGTTAAATTCCCAGAAATCTATGAAGCTAGGGCGACAAGATACAGATCAGAACCTTACAGATTGAAATTAAGTTATATTTTAGAAAAATTAAGGCTAACCCAAGAAAGGAATAATTTATTAGCTGATAGTGGTTGGAAGTTTGACTTAGAGGGCGAAATGGATACCAAAAATATAGATAAAGTGGAAAATCTCTATTATAAATCAGTAAACGAATTTACTTATGATCTAGAGCTTATTAAAAATAGCCTTATTAGTACAGATTTAACTTGTGAGGCAGTAGATACTTTACTTACTCAGGTTCATATTTTTGGATTTTCTTTAGCAAGTTTAGATATTCGTCAAGAAAGTACAAGGCATAGTGATGCAATACAAGAGCTTACAAAATACCTTGACTTATCTAATCAATATGAGCAAATGTCTGAGGATGAGAAAATTAAATGGCTCATAGAGGAATTAAATACAAAAAGGCCTTTAATTCCCTCAGACGTCAACTGGACAAAAACCACAGAAGAAACTTTTGCAGTTTTTAAAATGGTTAAGAGGCTTCAACAAGAATTTGGAAGTCGTATTTGTCATTCTTATGTGATTTCAATGAGTCATAGTGCATCTGATTTGCTTGAAGTTCTCTTATTGGCAAAAGAAATGGGACTTCTTGATCAGAACTCGCAAAAGTCAAAATTACTAGTCGTTCCTCTTTTTGAAACTGTTGAAGACCTTAAAAGTGCACCAGAAGTAATGGAAAAGTTGTTTCAATTAGATTTTTACAGATCATTATTACCAAAAGTTGGAGAATCCTTTCAACCTCTTCAAGAATTAATGCTTGGATATTCTGATAGCAATAAAGATTCAGGATTTGTTTCTAGTAATTGGGAAATTCATAGAGCCCAAATAGCTCTTCAAAATCTTGCAAGTAGAAATAACATTCTGCTAAGACTCTTTCATGGAAGAGGCGGTTCTGTAGGTAGAGGGGGAGGACCCGCCTATCAGGCAATATTGGCTCAACCAAGCGGTACTTTAAAGGGGCGAATAAAAATAACAGAACAAGGTGAAGTTTTAGCTTCTAAATATAGTCTTCCTGAATTAGCTTTGTATAATCTTGAAACTGTTACTACAGCTGTAATTCAAAATAGTTTGGTCAACAATAGACTTGATGCTACTCCAGAATGGAATCAATTAATGTCTAGGCTTGCAGAAAGATCACGTTCTCACTACAGAAAATTAGTTTATGAGAATCCTGATTTGTTAAATTTTTTTCAAGAGATTACGCCAATAGAAGAAATAAGTAAATTACAGATATCTAGTAGGCCTGCGAGAAGAAAAAAAGGTGCAAAAGATTTGTCTAGTTTAAGAGCTATCCCATGGGTATTTGGTTGGACACAAAGTAGATTTCTCTTGCCTAGTTGGTTTGGAGTAGGTACTGCATTATCATCTGAATTAAATTCAGACCCACAGCAAATTGAATTATTAAGGGTTCTTCATCAAAGATGGCCATTTTTTAGGATGCTCATATCTAAGGTAGAAATGACACTATCTAAGGTGGATTTGGAAGTTGCAAGATACTATGTTGACACTCTTGGCAGTAAAGAAAATAAAGATTCTTTTGATGATATTTTTAAAGTAATTTCTAAAGAATATAGTCTTACGAAATCTTTAATTCTTGAAATTACTGGTAAAAATAAGCTCCTAGAATCTGATAGAGATTTAAAATCATCAGTAAGCTTGAGGAATAAGACAATTATCCCATTAGGATTTTTGCAGGTTTCACTTTTAAGAAGATTAAGAGATCAAACAAGACAACCTCCAATTAGTGAATTTCTTATTGATAAAGATGAATCTAGAAGAGCTTATAGTAGAAGTGAATTATTGAGGGGTGCTCTTCTAACTATTAATGGGATAGCCGCAGGTATGAGAAATACAGGTTGATAATTGCAATATTTTCCTAAAAAAAAACTTGTTCTTCCTAAAGGTTATTTTGTTAACTCTTCTCAGATCCCATTAGCAAGAGAGGTTAACAAACTTTTAGCTAATTGTGGTTGTGATACATTTCCGATAAAGCCACTTTCTGAGGCTATTCAGAAAAGTAATTTCTTTTTTGCTATACAGAATGAATTAAAAAATAAATTATATGGCTTTGTAAGGGTTACATCCGACAGGGGATTAAATGCTAACTTATGGAATTTAAGTGCAGCACCAGATAAAAATCAGGAACTTTTTTATTCAATATTGCTCCAAGTAACTCTCGATAAAATAAATAGAGAAATGCCTGGATGCAGTATTTCTGTACAAGCTCCAGTGTCTTCTTTTAAAAGTTTAGAAGAAATTGGATTTATACTTGATCCAAATGGAATAAGAGTAATGGGATACAAACTTTAAAAAACATATTACGAGCATGGAGGGATTCGAACCCCCGACTCTCAGAACCGGAATCTGATGCTCTATCCAATTGAGCTACATGCCCTTCATTTTTTCAATTTCTTTAAAGAAAATCCAAATACTTTAAACTTAGCTAATTTAATTAATGAATGCACAAAGAAAATTTTTTTAAATAAATTAAAAATTAAAAATTTTCGGAACCATAAAAGTTTTGAAATTGATCTAAAAGAGCAAAGAGCAATTGTTCTTGGCTGCAACGGTGTTGGCAAGTCAAATTTACTTGAAT